>Ga0066256_1000213_pt1 | contig 241005 bp, 215 predicted proteins | sample ThiBio_1000_biof_FD_87107 | JGI IMG/M metagenome (GOLD analysis project Ga0066256, IMG submission 87107) | Wastewater bioreactor microbial communities from Cape Town, South Africa - Thiocy_expt_1000_biof (version 2) | ecosystem: Engineered > Bioreactor > Thiocyanate-remediating >...
ACTCGAACCCATCGGCTATATCCCGCCGGCAGAAGCCGAGGCAAACTACTACCGGCATCTCGCCAGTCCCGTCGCAATGGCGGCGTGACTTAAACCAAACAGCCTCCACGAAACCCGGGGCGGTTCACTTTCAGAACAGACGCGATATTGGGCAATGTCGTTGCTCCAAGTAAGGGATCATCGAAAGTATACGAATATTTGGCCTGAATTCAGCCCAAATTGCTTGAATCGATCAACGCCAATTTCCTCACGACAAGTTGCGTCTGCCCATTGCGAATGCTGTTCAACGGCGTCTCATACCAAGGCACGGCTCAAGTCTAGGCATGTTCCATGGTTGTTCGAAGCGGCCCGTAACGCATTGATAGTGAGGGATTTACCCTGCTTTTCAACGATACCGCTTTTTACAGGATAAATGCTCTAACTGGCCTCTTTTCCGCGCTTGCGGGGCGGTGTCCCAACCTTGCCAGGCCCGCCGGATCGCAGTTTTCGCTTTGCCGGCTTCGGGGCGGCTGCGCTCACTTTGAGCTGCGTGTGGAGACGTTTGATTTCGGTCGACTGAGCCTCCACAGTGGCCACCGCCTTGATCTGGGCCCGCTCGCCTTGGGCGAGCGCTGCCTGAAGATCGGCCACGCGTGTTTCAAGATCACTCATAACCTTCGCGTGTCGTGTCTCGAGTTGATCGAGGCGCGTCTGCGTCTTGCTGGCGTCCTGGCGTGCCCGATCGACCTCCTGGAGCCAACGATTCTCACTCGCCCGAAACTGTGCCTCGAGCGTCTGGCGCTCCGCGACGGCTTCACGTTGGACCTGTTCATGAGTGTCGTGTGCCTCAGCGAGACGGCTTGTTAAGAGGTCGCGCTCGGCGATTGCCGCATCGCGCTGCGTCTGCAGGTCATCGCGCTGCTGGGCCAGGGACTGGTTCAGGCGATTCAGATCTGCAAGGCGGGTTTCGACGTTGACTTGCATCTCAAGGGCTTTCTGTGTCGCCGCGTTCGCGGCCGCGAGGTCGGCATCCCGTTGGCGCTCACGCTCCTCCATGGCCACCCTCTCGTGGGCCAGTGCGGCCACTTCGTCCGCGATTGCCGTCTGCGCAAGGCCCTGCGCCTGTTCGACCGCCGCAAGCCAGAGCTGCGATGCCGCCACCACGACGGCTTCCGGCGCGTCCGGTAACGTCAGTTTTGTGGCCTGCGCGTCGAGTCGACGCCCCAGATCCGACCACCATTCTTCAAGGAGGCGAACGAGCGTGTTCGGTGAGCCGGTGCCAAGTGCCTGGCGCACGCGCTCTATGGTGGGCCGCTCGCCGCCGCGCAGCAACGCGTCCGCGGCTTCGTTGACTTGCGCCTGGGTGATGCCGGAACGCGCCATCGGGGGTCTCCTGTGTGTCCGCCCTGCCCTGTGGAATGTGTACTGGCGATAAGGGATGATTATCGCTGGTACGCCGCCTATGTCGTATTATAGACTACATATTATGAAACAGAAAAAGCGCATTCCAGCCCTCGCCTCGCCCAGTCACGCGATGATCCTGCCGGCACAACTGGCTGCCAGTGCGGCCGAGGCGGTGCGCGAGTTGCTCGCCGAAGCCGCAGCTGCCAATACGACGCGGAGTTACGCCACCGCTTTGCGCTACTGGGCGGGCTGGCACCGTGCTCGCTATGGCGTCGAACTCGCCCTGCCCCTCGACGAGGCGATCGTCATCCAATTTGTCGTCGATCACGTCGCTCGCCGCGGCAAAACCGGTTTGACGTGGGAGCTGCCATCCGAAATCGATCGGGCCCTGGTCACCGCCGGCCTGAAGGTAAAGGTCGGCCCTTGGAAGCTGACCAGCGTGGTCCATCGCGTGGCGGTGCTGTCGACGGCCCACAAACTCAAGCGCCTAGCCAATCCGTGCGAACAGCCAGCAGTACGCACGGTGCTGAGCCGCGCCCGACGAGCCGCCGTCAAGCGCGGTGAGCGGCCGGCCAAGAAAACCGCGATCACCAAGACCGAACTCGAAGCGATGCTGGCCACGTGCGATGAATCTCTTGAAGGCCTCCGCGATTGCGCCTTGCTCCATTTTGGGTTTGCCAGTGGCGGCCGCCGGCGCAGCGAGATTGCGGCGGCGCAAATGCACGATCTGCGACGCACTGGGCTAGATTCGTTCATCTTCCGACTTGAACACAGCAAGACACAGCAGGCCGGGCCAACATCGGCGTCGACGCCCGACAAGCCCATTCTTGATCGTAGTGCGCATGCACTTGCCGCCTGGCTGGAACGGGCCGCGATCACTGAGGGGGCGATATTTCGGCGGCTCTGGAAGACTCGCGTTGGCCCTTCTCTCTCACCGGCCGCCGTTGGCGAAATCGTCCAGCGGCGTGCGCGACTCGCCGGTTTGGAGGGTGACTTTGCGGGACACAGTCTTCGGTCGGGGTTTGTGACCGAGGCCGGGCGGCAAGGCATTGCATTGGGCGCGGTGATGGCTATGACGGAACATCGGGCCGTTTCGAGTGTGATTGGGTATTTTCAAACCGGTGGAGCAGCAGACAACCCAGCGGCGCGCTTGCTCGAACCCTAGCCCGGTAGGCACCTCGAGGGGCTCTTGCGCTGTTTCATAATGACATGCAACACTGTGCAACACATGAAACAGAAGGCTCCCATGTCGATACCATCTTCCGAGGCCGAATGGTTGGCGCTTGTCCGGGAGGGTTGCGCCGGCAACGCTGCTGCGTTCCAGTTGCGCTTGAGCCGATTGATTGCCCGCTTGCGGCGAGAGAAGTCTGCCTTGACACCTTTGCTAGCTAGAGCGCTAACCGAGGCAAACAGTTCTCGCCTGACGCTCGCACGCGACGGCGCGGCTCAGCAAGCATTGGTCAGCCCCGTCGACTCCGACAGCAACCTCGCCTTGACCTCAATACAGTTTCCCGCCTTTCTTGAGCACGAGCCCGTGTGGCCTCCAAAGGTCGACGAAATCCTGGGCGGCCTGGTGAATGAATGGCGGCATGCCGATCGTCTGCGTGAAGCGGGCCTGTCGCCCTCTCGCACCGTCTTGCTATCCGGACCACCTGGCGTCGGCAAAACCCTCGCCGCGACCTATCTTGCCGAACAGCTGAACTTCCCCTTGATCACGCTCAACCTTGCGGCCGCCGTCAACAGTCTGCTTGGCAAGACCGGCACCAACCTCACCCGCGTGCTGGTTCATGCCAAGGTTCAGCCGTGCGTCTTGTTGTTAGATGAATTCGACGCCTTGGCCAAGCGACGGGACGACGGCCAAGACGTTGGCGAGCTCAAGCGCGTCGTCAACGTGCTGCTGCAAGCCATCGACGAATGGCCAGGGACATCGTTGCTTGTGGCGGCCACCAATCACGAGGAACTGCTAGATCGCGCCGTCTTTCGCCGTTTTGATATCTGGCTGCGCTTCCCCGACAGCACGACCCGTCAGGTTGAGGCTTTGCTTTCCAACTTGGGGGCCGGCCACGCAGTCTCCCGGCAGATCGCGCCGGCATTCGCCGGAAAGCCGCTCTCAGACGCGAGTCGGCTGGTGACCCGGGCGCGGCGCGAAATCGCCATCAACGGCGGCGAGCTGGACGACGTATTGATTCGATTGGCACTGCCTAGTGCGACCGATCCAGCCGAAAGTGAGCGATGGCTGCTGGTCAAACGCCTACATGCCGATGGCTTGTCTACACGCGCAATCGCTAAGCATGTTGGCGTGAGCGCCGCCACCGTCTCACGCTGGCTGCACAAGTAGGAGAATTCGCATGGCCGCAACCCCTCGGAACGTGCTGATAGCCAACGGGCAAGAACTCATCGGTTCCTTGTCGTGGCCCCAGGGGGGCGGACCGAAGTGGCACCCCTACTCAATCGCAGATGCGCGCGAGACATTGCATCCTCAGTTGGCCGCCGTCGCCGGCGCGGCGCGAGCAGTGTCCCGTAGATTTTCCCCCCGTGGTGAGATTACGGCGCAACTAACCCTTCATCCCACCTTTCTTGCGAAAACCCACTTCCCCGCCCACATCCTCCGCGACGCGGGTTTGACCATCCTGGGTTCGCGAACGACCCGCGTCACGCCACGGATCAGCCAAGGTGGCAAGCCGGGGGCGCAGGACACCGCCGAAATTCTGGTGGCAGGAACGCCAGAGGAGTTTGAGGTGATGGATCGCTACCTCCAGGATCCGGCGATCGGTAAAGGCCGCCAGGAAGAGTTCACCCACATCGAGTCGATTCACGCCTATGCAAGCAACGCCAAGCTGCGGCTGGACACCGAAACTCCATGGCCGAATTTCGTGCACGTCACCTTGCACGCAGGAGAAAACGACGCCGACATCCTCGCCGCGTTCCAGACGCTGGTGCTGCAGCTCGGCGGTGAAATCAGTCTGAGGGGCTTCCGCTTCGTCCCCGGGCTGGCCTTCGTGGCCGTGCAGTTGCCCGCAGCGCAGGTGCCGGAGCTCGCTCGTTTCGAACGCATCCGGCTGGTGCGCTCGATGCCGCGCCTGCGCGAGGAACTCGATCTAACGGCAGCCTTGGGCCGTTCGTATCCCAAGTTGAGCTTGCCGGCGCCGATGCCGACCCCGCACGGGCCGCGCGTGGCGGTGTTCGACGGCGGTACCGCGCAAGCGTTTGGTAGTCACGTGGTCGAACTGGCCGCTTCAGGTTTGCCACCGGCCGCCGTCGGCGACCTGACCCATGGAGTCAACGTCACCTCCGCGCTGCTGTTTGGTCCGGTCGACCCAAAGCAAGGGATATTGCCCACGCCACCGTGGGCGGTCGAGCACCATCGCGTGCTGCCCACGACGGACAGCCCGGAGCAGGCCCTCGACGTGCTCGATCGCATCGTCACTGCCTTGCGCAGTGCCCGCACCGCGGGTCGCCCCTACCGCTTCGCCAACATCAGCCTCGGCCCTGTGGCTACCTTCTTTGATGACGACATCCACGAGTGGACTTCGCGACTGGACACCGAACTCGCTGATGGGAGCACGTTGTGTACGGCGGCCATCGGTAACAACGGTGCGCTGGGCGGAGAGCTCGGCCGCATCCAGCCCCCGGGCGACGCCGTGAACGTGTTTGCGATCGGCGCAGCTGACACCCGCCGAAAGAAATGGAATCGCGCCCCGTACAGCGCCACCGGACCCGGGCGCAGTCCGGGCTTTGTGAAACCTGATGTGGTTGCCTTCGGAGGATCCAACGGGGAGCCCTTGCCGGTGTACAGCCCGTTGGCCGGTGGCGTCGTTGCCGTGGGTGGCACCAGCTTTGCGAGCCCCTTGGCCCTGCGCACTGCGGTGGGAATCGACGTTCTCAGTCAGTCGCGCTTTGCCCCGATCACGCTGCAGGCCCTGCTGATCAACGCGGCCGAGTACCGGCGCAGTCACAAGCGAGCGGATGTGGGCTGGGGGCGAATTCCTCTCGATCCGGAGGGGATTTTGTATACACCGCTCGATGTCGTGCGCGTGGTATACCAGGGCATCACGCGTCCTGGTCATCCGCAAAAGGCGTTGATCCCCGTGCCAAAAGGTCTGCCTCCCGGCACCAAGGTGCGCATTGGCGCGACGTTCTGTTACCGCGCGCCGGTCGATTCGGCCCACGCAATCAATTACACGCGGGCGGGACTGTGGGTGCGCTGCTACAAGGCGCCGGGCAACAGCCTGCCCCTGTTCGGCACCGGCATGTACAAGTCCGAAGAAGAACTGCGTCGCGACGCCATGCGCTGGGACACCGTGTTGAACAACTCTTGCACGGTCAATGCCGACGAGCTGGAATCGCCCTACTTCCACATCAACTACCAGGTGCGCGACGAGAGTGAAGCGGTCCGCACGGAAGACGCCGTGCCTATGCCCTACGCGCTGATCGTGACGCTGCAGGCCCCAGGGGTCGTCGATCTCATGACGCGGATCCAGACGGAATTCCCGGTCCTCCAGACCTTGCCTGTCGAGGTGCAGGTTCCTGTGGGTGGCAGCCCATGAGCCTCACTAGTTCGATCTCACGGCGGGCCCAAGGGCAGCCCGTCGCGCTCCGTTCGCCCCTACGGAGACGCGATATGACCAAAAAGAACGAGTGCCCAGGTCACAAGGTGATGCGCACGGCGTCCTTGGTGCTGCGAAACAGTGGCGCCAGCAAGACCTCCAAGAGTCTGGCGGGCAGCGCCCTCGCCCCGGCGCGCACGACGAAGTCATCCACGGCGACCACGGTCCGAACCGCAGCGAAGGCGCTCAACGACGGCCGGACCAACGCTAGCACCAAGACCTTGGCCGGCAGCGTGCTCACGCAGCATCCTGGGGAGCGCAAGTAGCCGCCCGCCCATTGCGTCGACCCCACTCTGGCCCGGCGATCCCGGAAGCGTGCCTCGAAACCGCTTTCAGTGCCCTCGCCGTCGGTGAAGACCCGATTTCCGATTTGTGTCGCGGCCTGCGACTTACGTACTAGGGGATGTACGCCACGGTGGCGGTGGGGACCCTGCTAACAAGATGGACGACGCGATGGACACATCTGAAACAGAAAATCTGGACAACTTGGCGGACCGGGAACTGGTCGAGCGCCTGAGTTGCGCAGACTGGGACGATCCGCTTTTCATCCGCGAGGAGCAGCTCGTACGACAGTTCCAGGTCGCTCGGGCCGCGGGGAGCACGACCCGCGTTGGGCTGTTCAGCAGCGCGCTATCGCGGCGGATATTGCGGCGCTCCCGGTCGTTCGCACTCAAGAACAGCTTGGTCCCCCAGCATTTTTCCCACATCGACGAGGCCGCCCACGAGTTGTCCGCGTACGTATGGGAACGCCTGCTCAAGGACAAGAACGCGCAGTTCGCCGCGCGCCGGTTCGGCGTCTTTTTCAAGAACCAGTCGATCTCGTTCTTGCGCTCGATCCTGGCGCAATGTCGCTCGCGGATGGAAAGCCTCGAAGAATGGCACCAAGCGGAGCGCGAATACGAAGGCAGCGACGAGGACGGCGGCGACGGGGACACCGCTTTGCAGGACGAATGGACGCCGGATGTGGCCCTTGGCCACTCGCGGGAGTTCGAGCAGTTCCATGCTCTCCTGCAGACCCTGCTCACGCGCAAGGAGTATTCGGTCTTCGTGATGTTGTGGCGCCAACAGATGAAGATCAAGGACATCGCCGCAGCACTCGGCGTCAACCCGCGCACCATCAACAACTACGAAAGAAGCATCAAAGACAAGATTAACAAGGAGTTCAACATATGACTTCGCCCAACCGTAATCCCTCGCTCGAGGACGTGTTGGACGCGTTGTTTCAGCAAGACAACGCGCCGACGCCCGAGATGATCGTCCAAGCCTGTCAAGCGCACGCGGAGTATCGCGAGGAGATCTTGGAGTTCTCCGCGCTCTGGATGGCGCAAGACGCCCTGCCCGAACCGGCCGAGTCCGAACTGGAGGTTTCCGACGCTTCCGTCATGCGCCTGCAGAGCCGCGTGCTCAATCAACTGTATGCCCCGCCCGTCCTGGAGGGCGCTGACGCGGTTCGCAAGGCGATTGGGGCGCTGGCCGGGCAACGCCTCAGGTCGGCCGCACAGGCGACTGGTGTGGGCTCGACGGTGCTTCTAAGCAAAATTCTGACGCGGATGATCATCGATCCGCCTCGGGCGGTGCTGGACCGACTCGCGCAGTTCTTGAATGTCACAGTGACATTGCTTTCGGAAGAACTGGGGCCCCAGGTGGCGTTGCATCGCAGCTACAAAGCTGCGGACAAGCCGACCATGACCGCCGGCGAGTCGTGGGAGGACGCGATCAGTGCGCTCGCCGTTGACGAGGCAGAAAAGGCCCGGCTGCGCGCGATGCAGGATCGGGGCCGCCCGTCTTGACACCGTTTCGGCAAGCGCGGCTAGCGGCGCAGCAGTTGCGCGAGCGGCACTGCGGCGAAGCCACGCCAACCGGCATTCGCTCCAGCGACCTGATCGCGTGCATTGCCGCGGTGGACGCCGAGGATTTTGATATCACGCTGGCGCGGCCGGACGATTCAGCGTTGAGCGGAGCCGACGCAGTGCTGGTCCGCGCCTTTCGCCAAATCATTGTCCGCGATGACGTGGACGTACCAGAGCGGGCCTTTCTGGTGGCGCACGAGTTCGGGCACTGGGTGCTGCACCCTGAAGAGCAGGAGGGCTGCCGGAAAGTCATCGTCAGCCACCTGAATCCGGCCGAGGACGACACCCTCGGCGCCAAGCGCGTCGAAGCGTACGGCGCTCGTGAGCGGGCCGAGCTGCAAGCCAACCTCTTCGCGCGGGACCTTCTGTTGCCCCACGCTCTGGCGCGCGCCCTGTTCGATGCCGGTCGGACGGCGGGCCAAATTGCCGCGGAGCTCGAACTGCCACTCGAACTGGTTCGCCAGCAGCTGTTGGATGCTGTCCTACTGCCGCACGACGCCATCTCGGAGGAATCGCCGGAGCCAGCGCTGTCCCCGACGATCGAGCAACGCGATGCCGCGCGCTCGGATGCGCGGACCTCCCTTGTCGTCGCCGGACCGGGTACCGGCAAAACCGCCACCTTGCTCATGCGCATTGAGCACCTGCTGGCTAACGGCACCATGCCAGCAGAACTGCTGGTCCTGACGTTTTCCAACCGCGCCGCGCGAGAGTTGGTCGACCGCCTCGAGGCCGCAGGGGTGCCTGGCGCGCATGAAATGTGGGTGGGGACCTTTCACGCCTTCGGGCTGGAATTCCTCCGCAAGAACCATGAACGATTCGGGCTGCGCCCCGAGTTCGGCGTGGCGGACAAGATGGCGCAGATCGCCCTCCTCGAACCGCATATCTACGGCCTGCCCCTGCGGTCGTTCAACCCATTGGGCGATCCGCTGCCCTGGCTGGATCAGGTGGTCAAGACGACCCAGCGCGCCAAGGACGAACTGCTGGATGCCGAGGCGTTCGGCACGATGGTGGAAGACAGCGCCGCTCGCAGTGACGCGGACCGGCTCGCCAGAGAGCGCGACGTAGCCACGCTTTACCGCCACTACGAGTCACTGTTGCGGGCCCATGGCGGGCTCGTCGACTTTGGTGACCTCATCATGCTGCCCGCCCGAGCGCTGGGCGCGGGGATGGGCGAATTCTTGCCCAGTGTCGGACGATTCCGACACATGTTGGTCGATGAATACCAGGACGTGAACCGCGCCAGCGCCGAGCTGGTGAAGGCGCTCGCGGCCAACGCCGACAGCCTGTGGGTGGTGGGCGATCCGCGCCAGGCGATCTACCGCTTTCGCGGCGCATCAATGCGCAACATCGTTCGCTTCGAGGATGATTTTCCCAAGCACCGCGTGTTTCGACTCAACGGCAACTGGCGCAGCTTCGAGGAGATCGTTCGGCTCGTGGAGCACACTGGCCGCGACGACAATCCGCTGCAGGGCGTGCTTCCGCTGGACGGCGTCGCGCCGATCAGGGGCCAAGGCGGGCTGCGTCCGACACTTGTGAGCTGCGATGACCCGAGCATCGCCCATGGCGAGCTGGTCTCGCGTGTGCGCGGGCTGCAGGCCCAAGGCGTCGCCTATCGCGACCAGGTGATCCTGGCCAGCAGGCACGACACCTGCGATGCCGCGGCGGCGGCCTTGGTGGCCGCCGGCATTCCGGTGTTGCATCTGGGCGACATCTTTCAACGCCCGGAGGTGAAAGACCTGCTGGCGCTGCTGCAATTGTTTGTCGATCGCTCGGGAAGTGCGCTCGTGCGGATCGCGCAATTGCCGGGATTGGCCCTGCCCGCCGAAGACCTGGACCTTCTGCTTGCCCATCTTCGACGTACCCGCCCCGAGCCCTTATCTTGGCTCACCGCTCCGCCGATCGGCCTGTCCGTCGCGGGCGTAGTTGCGTTGCAGCGGTGGCGCGAAACCTTTGCTGGATTGAGCGCACGCGACTCGCCTTGGGACGTCGCGTGCACGGTGCTGTTCGATCGCACCGGATGGCTCGGGGCATACGAAGCGGGCGACGACTTGCAAGCGGTGACGCGACGACTCGCGCTTTGGCAGATCATCTACTACTTGCGCGTTCCTGACGGTGGCCGCGCCTACCAGACCGTGGGCACATTCCTGACCCGGCTGCGCCGGCGCTTGCGTCTGGCGGAGGACCGCGATCTGCGCATTCCGCCGCCGGAAGCCGAGCGGCTGGAGGCGGTGGCCGTGATGACGATCCACCAGAGCAAAGGACTGGAGTTTGAAGCCGTTCACCTGATGGACGTCGACGCCCGCCACTTCGAGCGGTCCGACGACGCAGCCTGGCTTCCCGCTGCGTTTACGCAGACGGCCGGCGGCGTGGACGAAGCCAAGTCCGAGGCGTCAAACAAGCTCTATGTCGCCCTGTCGCGTGCGCGCTCGCATCTGACCTTGTACGAGGAGAAGAGCTACTACAAGGCGGCGTGCACGCCTACGGTGCAGCGCGCCTCTCACTTGCTTGATCGTGTCGTCGGCACGCGGGTCCAGGCCGACACCACCAGCACCACGCACCGGACCGCACAAGGGCCCTCCTTGCCCGTGGGCTTGAAGGAGTTCGTGACGTACCGCACGTGTCCTCGTCGCTACTACTACGACGAAGTGAGGCAGCTGACGCCAGCGGCGGGATTGCATCCGGCCGTACGCATCGAGTCCGCGGTCTTGCGCGAGCTTTTCGTGCCGCACGGAGGCGAGGTTTCGACGCCGGTGAACGACGTGAAACTCGAACTGAGCAGGCTTCCCGAGGACTATGAGGTGACCAGGCCGCACCTTCGGGCGTACGCCGACCAGCTCTTGCAGGCCGGACGCGCCTGGTCCGGCGCCGACCGCGTGGCGGTGGCGCCCCCGGTTGACGTGGTGTGCGACGGGCTACCCATTCGTGTGATTTCACACCGCATCACGCGCCAAGGCAATGCGGTTACCTTGCACTTTGTGCGCGCGCAGCCGTCCAGCCCACTGGCCAAGCAGCACAAGGCCATCCGATGGGTGCTCAAACATCTCAATGAGGCGTACCCGCCGCTGCGCTTCCAAGGCAGCTTGCATGTTCTGAGCACACGCCAGACTGAGCCCGTCGTGGCGTATGGGCATCTGGTTCCGGACTTCAACTTGACGCACTTCGCGCAGGCACTATCGGTCGGTCAGTTCAGCGCGGCGCCCAGTTCGTGGGTGTGCCCGGGATGCCGGCACTTCCTGTACTGCCCTGCGTAGCGTCACGCGGCGGATTGGTTTCCGATTTTTGGGATTCACTGCGACTTACTCCTTAAGAGCCACGCAAAAACGCGCGGCTCCAACCCAAAGGAGTAACACCGCATGTCCAGTACCCGTGTCTATGTGCAGTCGGAGCACTTTTCCGACATCAAGCTGGTCGAGATCGACGGCCACGCCACCATCGCCGATCTCAAGCGCGCCGCCCTTGCCCTGCTGCCGCCTGGCACCGACGCCTTAGAGCTTTCGCTTTCCGTCGAGGACGATGACGCGGACGACGAGGACGCCCCGTCGCCTCGACGTGTCAAGGACCTGAACCAGGGCCACGGCGTGCGCGTCCACTTGCATCGCTGCAAGCACGTGACGGTCGGGGTTCGTTTTGGGGGGCGCACGGAGGAACACCGCTTCCGCCCTGCGACGACGATCGGTCGCATTCGTCAGTGGGCTGGGCGCCAGTTCGGCATGAAGGCCGGCGACATCGCTGAGCACGTCTTGCAGATCGCCGGCTCCAACGAGCAGCCGGACATGGACACCCACGTTGGTGCCCTGGTGCAGCACCCCAACTGCTCCATCGTGTTCGACCTGGTGCCTGCACACCGGATCAACGGCTGATGGCCGCGCAGGTATCGCCGGATGAGCTGTCCTTGCGCGCCGACCTCGCGTCGGCGCGCTTCCTGTCGGGCCAGGATCGGGGGCGCTGGCGATTTCACCGGGTCGACTGGCCGTTTGTCTTCGTGGGCGTCTTCGCACCCGACGGGCAGGAGTTCGTGCTCCGGCTCAACTGCAAAGGCTTCCCGGCTATTGCGCCGACCGGCGGCTTCTGGGACCTCGAAGGCGATTGTCACCTGGCCGCTGCACGCTGGCCCACCGGTGGCGAGTGCATGCGCCTGGCCTTCAGGCCTGAGTGGAAGAACGGACATGCCCTGTACCTGCCCTGCGACCGGGAGAGCCTGGTCGGTCACGATGCATGGCTGTCTCAGTATCCCCAGCTCATCTGGAAACCGGCGAAGGGGATCTCGCACTACCTGGAAGTCGTCCACGACCTCTTGCAAGGCCACGACCATGTCAGCGCCGCTGCTTGAGCTCTCCCCTGCGTTGTGGCAAGCGACCCTCGCGCATCTTCGCCAGCAGGGTGCGGGGGTGCGCGAGAGCGGCGGCTTTCTGCTGGGCAAGGTGCAGCGCGATCGGCGTGTCGCGACCCACTTCCTTCCGTACGAACAGCTGCAGCACGACGCCCTGCAGGCGGACTTCGTGCACTTGTCCGCCGCCAGTTTCGGTCGGCTGTGGGCCTACTGCGCCGACCACGACCTCGATGTGGTGGCCGACGTGCACACCCATCGTTACGGGGCCGGACAGAGCCGCAGCGACAGCGAGAACCCGATGCTCGCAATCGCCGGTCACCTTGCACTCATCGTTCCCCACTTCGCCCAAGGGCCCGTGCACCTCGAAGATGTCGGCCTGTATCTGTACCAGGGTGCTCATCGCTGGCAGCGCTTTCGCGGCCCGCCTGTCACCACGCTCATTACGTTCGCTGCGGCAGAGGACACTGCATGAACCAGTTCGATTCCGACTCGATGCACCGCCTGGCCAAGCTGGCGCTCGATGCCGGCGAAGCCACTACGCCCGAAGCGGCGCTTGCCCTCTTCCAGCAGTATCGCGTGCGAATCCACTTGGGCACGGGCTGGGCGGACACCCTTGCCGGCCAAGCGTGCTTCGTAACGGCGCTTAGCACCGCGTCCCGAGCATTCCTTGGCCGCGTGGAGGTGGATGGCGACCTCGCCCCCCTCCTTCGGTTGCCCCTGTTCGCCGGCCTGCCCACGGCGCAGGTTGTGCAGCAACTGGGCGGCACGGTGGTCGACGCCCCGACCCCGCACGTTCCGTCGCTGCTCATCGGGGACGGTGCGGTTCCGTCCAGCGCCACGTTCGCCATTCGACCGACGTGGGATGGCTGGTGCGCGCAAATCGCCCCCGTCGGCAGCGGCGGCCATCTGACCACGAGCGATGACAATCCCCTGGCGGGCGTTTGCGCCGGCGCATTAGCGGTGAGCGAAGCGTTCTCGCACGTACGCGGAGACTCACTCGAGGCAGGCCACCGCCGAATCGGCCTGTCCTTGTGGAATCCGTTGGCGGTCGCCGACTGGCAGTCGCCCGAATGGCGAGGTCCTCGACTTGCGTACTTGCCCAACGACCTGTGGCTGGTCGGGGTAGGACATCTAGGCCAAGCCTACGCATGGGTCCTAGGAATGCTGCCGTATCCGCAGGATCGACGCCCCCGCCTCGTGCTCCAAGACGTGGACCGGGTTACCACGTCGAACCTGAGTACCTGCCTTCTGGTGGGTGCCGACGATCTCAAGGTGCGCAAGACCCGCGTGGTGGCGCGCCGCCTGGAGGCGATCGGCTTTGACATCGAGCTCGTTGAACGCCGGTTCGGCGCACACCACCGCCTGCAGCAAGGTGAACCGACGGTCGCCTTGTTTGGCGTAGACAACATCGCCGCGAGGCGCGACCTCGACACGGCCGCATTCGCGCTGGTGATCGAGGCCGGTTTGGGCAGCGGTTACCGCGACTTCCGCAGCCTGCGGATGCATACCTTGCCCGGACCGCGGCCGGCCAGCGAGCTGTGGCCTGCACAGGCGGCAAGCCAAGGGGTCGCCACGCTCAATGAGGCCTACCAACAGCTCGCGCACGACAGCGGCGATTTGTGCGGAGTGACGATGCTCGCCACCAAGGCGGTGGCCACGCCGTTCGTGGGCGCAGTCGCCGCGAGCTTGGTCATTGCGGAGCTCGTACGACCCCTGCACGGGGGTGGCACACACGTCAGCCTCGACCTCCAGATGCAATCTCTGTCACATCGGCTGGGTGCGCCGACGACATCTCCAAGCACGCGATGTGCGTTCATTGATGTCAACAAATGAAGTAGATTGGAACAAGTGATCGCCTTGCACGAAATTTCCAATTGGAGGCGTCCAGGTTGCTACCCCTCCTGCTTGGGCATCACTTGAAATCGCAAGCGCTGCCGCCACGGTCGTATTTCGTTGACGATGCAATAGTGACCCCCAGCAATCTTTCAAGCACGTGCCTGGCAACGCTTGAACTACATGAGGAGACCCAATGGGCACACTCACCATTCCTGATCCCTTAAAAGGCGAATTCGCAACCGTACAAGCTATCTGGGAGTTACAGGCGTCGACCCGCCGCGTCGACGCGCTGATCCTTACCTGGGTGAAGTACGAAAAGCAGACCCGTCGACTTTTTAGCTTTCTCGTCCAGCAACATTTCGGTCTGGACATGCTAGCGCAGAGCGCGATCAACAGAGCGATCCTCGCCAACCGCCAGCTCTACCCCAGCACGTTCCTATCAGGCATCGTGCGCCTCGCACGATGTACTGAGGCCGACCTTATCGGTGTCGCACATGCGCAGTTATCCCCGGAGATCAGTCGCATCCATCGGTACCGAAATAAGATCCTGCATGGGCAGCTCACAGGACAGAAGCTCACCGCGGCTCACCTCGAAGCAGATGTTGGCCACGTGATCGCGTGGATGTCCGCGCTAGCCGCCACCGGGACGAGGGAGTTCGGCTACAACGGCCTCGAACGAAATACCGCGCAACTGGCCACATTTCGGGCGACACAGATCGCGGATTTTCCGTTCGACACTGTGGCGGAATTCGAAATTTGGCTGGGCAATCTTGCGCGAGGTCACTTTCCATGAGGTGGCGTGGTTCGGAGAAACGAGTGACTGCTCCTAAGTTTTGGTATTGAACTTTTGCGATGAGGATCTCTAGTAGTGTGCGTTTTAGGTGAGAAACGCACCACGGCTGACCTAGCCACTCAAAGAACACTTCGTATGACCATCGCCAGAGAACCTGTCGGCATCTCGAAAACATGCGCTGTCGGTCGGATCGGCGGCATTGACCCCCTGGTTCTGGAGTCCAACACCACCGATCCACACCACCACCGCAGTGGGTCCTTCACGTTTGGCAACGAATTTTCGTCCTGCCGATGTGCCAGCACTCCTTTGGAAGAAGAAGTCCGATCTTGCTCATGTCATGGCTTTCAAATTGTGTTGGGCACGTCGCGCAAGGTCGCGGCGGCGCGATAGCCGGAACGCCGCTGGAATAACGAGCATCGACAACAGGGGAGCCGTGATCATGCCACCGACCATGGGTGCGGCAATGCGCTGCATGACTTCCGAGCCTGCTCCGGTCCCGATCATGATTGGAAGCAGGCCTGCCAGGATGACAGCGATCGTCATGGCTTTGGGCCGCACACGCTGGAGAGCACCTTCGCGAATTGCGATATCGAGTTCTGCATCGCCCGCAGCGGGGTTTATCGCGAGTTGTCTTTCCCACGCGTGCCACAAGTACAGCAGCATGATGATGCCGAATTCCGCTGCCACGCCGGCAAGCGCGATAAATCCGATCAGGGTCGCCACCGAGATCGAATGCCCGAGCAGCCAGATCAGCCAAAGCCCGCCCACCAGCGCAAGCGGGAGGCTGAGCATGATGATCAATGCATCGTCGACCCGGCGGAACACCAGATAAATCAGCAGGAAAACGATGCCAAGCGTTGCCGGCACCACAAGGCGCAATCGCTCCAAGGCATGTTGCAGATACTCGAACTGGCCCGACCAGGCCAACGTGTAGCCAGCGGGCAGGTCAAGTTTTGCAGCCACCGCCTGCCGGATCGCTTCGACTTGTGCGACAAGATCGGAGTTCGACGTATCGACGTAGACATACGTCGCCAGCTGCCCGTTTTCGCTCTTAAGCATCGGCGGACCTCCGCTGAGACCGATATCCGCTACCTGCCCAAGGGTGATCTGGCTGCCATTGGCGGTGACGATCGGCATCTCGCGAAGCGCAGACAGTGAATCGCGTTGGATTCGTGGATAACGCAACACAATCGGGTAGCGCTCAAGGCCCTCGACCGTCTGGTCGATCGGTGCCCCGCCTACGGTCATGGCCAGCAAGGACTGCACGGCGGCCTGTGTCAGGCCATATCGGGCCGCAGCGTCTCGCCGCACGGTGATATCGACGTATCGTCCCCCTGCAGCGCGATCCGAGATCACCGAACTCACCCCGGGGACCGCCTTGGCCACCGCTTCGATCTGCGATGCCAATTGCTCCAGTCGGCGGGTATCCGGACCCAGTACCTTGATGCCGATTGGACTCTTGATGCCGGTCGCGAGCATGTCGATGCGGTTGCGGATCGGGTAGACAAACAGATTGGTCAGACCGGGCACCCTCACAGCGGCATCAAGCTCACCTTTGAGCTTTTCGATCGTCATCCCGGCACGCCACTGCGCCTTTGGTTTGAAAGTGATCGTGGTTTCGAACATGGTCAAGGGTGCGGGATCGGTGGCCGAATCGGCGCGCCCAGCCTTGCCGAAGACATGCTCGACTTCGGGTACGGTCTTGAGCATCCGGTCGGTCAGTTGCAGAAGCTGGGAAGCCTTGCCTGCAGAGAGACTGGGCAGCGCGGTGGGCATGTACAGGAGCGTCCCTTCATTCAACGGCGGCATGAATTCACTGCCCAAGCGGCTCCATGGCAACACCGCCGAAACCAGCACGATCCCGGCGGCCAACAGCACCATTTTTGGTGCTTTCAAGACCCAGCCTAGTGCAGGCCGATACACCGCGGTCAACGCACGATTGACCGGATTGGCGTGCTCGGACCGAATGCGGCCACGCACCAGATAACCCATCAAAACCGGGATCAAGGTGATCGACAGCCCCGCGGCGGCAGCCATGGCGTAGGTCTTGGTGTAGGCCAAGGGCTTGAACAGCCGTCCCTCCTGCGCACCCAATGCAAACACCGGCAGGAACGAAAGCGTGATCACGAGCAGGCTGACAAAGAGGGCTGGGCCCACTTCAGCCACCGCCGCACCAACAAGGCCCCAGCGTTCCGATGCGCTGGGCTCATCGCGATCTTCATGGGCCAACTGCCAGGCCTCGATGTGCTTGTGCGTGTTCTCGATCATCACCACGGCCGCATCGACCATCGCGCCGATGGCGATCGCGATGCCGCCCAGAGACATCAGGTTGGCACTCACGCCTTGCCATTGCATGACGATGAACGCGGCCAGCACGCCGAGCGGCAATGTGATCACCGCGACCAGCGATGAACGCAGGTGCCAGAGGAACAGCGCGCAGACCAAGGCCACAACCAGGAATTCCTCGATCAGCTTGTGCGACAGGTTGTCGACCGCGGCGCGGATCAGGACCGATCGGTCGTAGGTCGGAACGATCTCGACGCCCTCAGGCAAACTGGCTTTGAGCTCCTGCAGGCGCGCCTTGACCGCATCGATCGCTGTGAGTGCGTTCTTGCCCGAGCGCAAGATGACGACGCCGCCGGCGACTTCGCCCTGACCGTCAAGCTCGGAAATCCCGCGCCGCAGTGTCGGTCCGCGCCGAATCTGGGCGACATCGCGCAACAACACCGGCACTCCGTCTCTTCCGGTCTGCAGGGGGATGCTCTCAAATTCCACTTGTGAGGCCAGGTAGCCCACACTGCGCACCATCAGTTCGGCCTCGCCTTGCTCGATCACCGAACCCCCGCTGGCTCCATTGGCGTCGCGGATCGCGGTCTTGACCTGCTGAACTGTCAGTCCTCGCGCCGCGAGCGCCTGCGGATCGACGACGACTTGCCAGGCCCGCACCATGCCGCCGATGCTGGCGACTTCGGCGACGTCAGGAACGGTCTTGAGCCGATAGCGCAGGAACCAGTCCTGCAAGCCACGCAGTTCACCGAGATCATGTTGGCCGCTGCGATCGACCAAGGCATATTCGTAGATCCAGCCGACGCCCGTGGCATCCGGTCCGAGCGTGGGGCTCACGCCCTCGGGCAGCTTGTCGCGGACCTGGCTCAGATATTCGAGCACGCGTGAGCGCGCCCAGTAGGGATCGGTGCCATCGGCGAACAACACGTAGACGTACGAATCGCCGAAGAACGAGAAGGCGCGCACCGTGGTCGCTCCCGGTACCGACATCATGGTGGTCGCCAGCGGATAGGTGACCTGATCCTCGACGATCTGCGGCGCTTGTCCGGGCCAACTGGTGCGCAGGATCACCTGGGTGTCCGACAGATCCGGCAGTGCATCCAGGGGCGTACGTTCGATGGCAAGGACGCCAGCGACGGCCAGGGCGGCGGCAGCCAGCAAGACGAGGAAACGATTGCCGATCGACCAGTGGATGATGCGCGCAATCATCGTGGGTGCTCCTGTGATTGCGACGTCCCAGGCATGTTCCGATCAGCAGCCATGTCCTTCATGGCGTCGGCGTCATTGCGCATGTCCGCGTCCATCGCCGGCGGTTGTTGTGGTGCCGGCATGTCCATGCCGGGCATGCCGCCGTCGTCGGCGTTGCCGCTGCCTCCCATGTCTCCGTCGGGTGTGGACAAGCGGTCCAGCGCGCCGGACAGGCTTGCCTCCGAGTCGATCAGAAACTGTCCCGAGACGACCACGCGATCACCGACGTTCAGTCCCTTGAGGATTTCCGTCTTGCCGGCGGCGGAGTGGCCTGCGATCACACGCACGGGACGGAACGTTCCATCGTCCACGACCACAATCACGCGCGCATCGGTGCCGGTAGCGATCAAAGCGCCGTCAGGAATCAAGAGATGGGAATCACGCGTGTCGCTTGCGAACTGCAAGTCCGCAAACATGCCCGGTGCGAGCCGGTGTCCGGGATTGTCGAGGACGATGCGCGCCATCTGGGTTCGCGTGCCCGCATCAAGATCGGGAAGCAAGGACTCGACCGAACCCCGGAACGATTCGCCAGGGAACGCGCTAACCTCAGCGATAACCTCTGTGCCCGGCACGATACCGGCCGCCTGGGCTTGCGGGATGGCCGCCTCGACCCAGACCGTATCGAGCCCATGGATCGTCATCAATGGCATGCCTGCCTGAACCCGCTGACCTTGGCGCACCTGTAACGAGCTTACGACACCATCGGCTGGCGCACGCACTACCACGCGAGGATTTCCTCCACGCAAATGGCGGATCTGCCCCTCGTCCATGCCCAGTACCAGCAGCCGATGGCGTGCGGCGCTTCGCAACGCACGGGCATCGGCAGATTCGGCGCGCCCAAGTTCGAGATATTCCTGCGCAGCCGCGCTCCATTCCGGTGCAATCAGCTCGGCCAGCGCCTGGCCTTTGCGCACGGTTTCATAGGGCGCTCGAATGCCAAGGATATCGACCACACCATCGACGCGTGCGTTGATCTCGAAGGCCGATCGTTGGTCCCAGGCAACGCTGCCGGGAACGTGCGCCGCGGCCGATAAGGTGCCCGATTCAACCTGGCTGGTTCGCACGCCAAGATTTTGCAAGGTGGCGGGACTTATCCGAATCGACCCGCCATCGTCACCCGCTCCATCGGGATATTTGGGCACCAACTGCATGTCCATGAAGGGTGATTTGCCGGGCTTGTCAAAATGCTTGTCGGGGATCATCGGGTCGTACCAGTACATCGGTTCGGCCTTGGCGGCGGCAGTGGTTTGCGCGTATTTGGGCACGAGTTGCATGTCCATGAAGGGCGACTTCCCGGATTTCTCGAAGTGCTTGTCGGGAACCATCGGGTCGTACCAATACAGAACGGTCTTTTCGCCGCTCGTGCCGGAATCCATGTCGGCAGCCCGTCGAAACCCGAACCAGTAGTTGGCCCCTTCGAGCAACGTCAGAATGACCAGAATGGCACTGACCCAGAGGGCAGGACGCTTGAGTGAACGGTTCATCGTGTCGACTCCTGGGTGATTGGGGAGTGCGCCGAATCCACATCGGTATCCGGCAGCAGATAGGCCAGTTCGACCCAGGCTTGACCCCATCGAGCGAGGACCTCGGCATAGTCAATGCGGGTGTCGATCTCGTCGCGTCGCGCATCCAGCCAGTCCTGCAGTGAGGCACCACCGGCGTAGGCGGCCAGTGCGGTGCGACTGCGATCGCGGGACAACGGCAGCAACGTGTCGCGCAAGCGAACCTCTTGGCGAATCAAGCCTTCCCAAAGCGCAAAATCCTTGCGTATGGATTCGGCTTGCATGCGACGGGCATCCTCGCGTGTCGCGCGGATGGCATCGAGATCCGCCGTGCGTGCGCTGACACCGCGATCCTGACGGTTGCCGGAGAACAGCGGCAGTCCCACTCCGACTTCCAGCCAGATCACATTCGATGCGCCAGCGCCGCGGCGCGCCACGCCGGCGCTGACACTCCAGTCGGGCCGCTTCTCGGCGCGAGCCAGGGCCACTGCGGCGGCGGCGGCAGCTTCCCGGGCATCCCAGCTCAGCAGCGGGCCTTGACGATCCAGATCGGCCAGCAACTCGGCTTCCTGGAAAGGGGCGCGGGAAAAATCCGGAGGCGGCGCCAGGGCCCTTTCTGGCAGCTCGCCCAACCAGCGCTCCAGGCCGGCGTGAGCCTGCTCGATGCGGACATCGGCTTCGTCGATCCGGTTCTGCAGCTCCAGTTCAGCGCTGCGCGCAGCCAATGCATCGCTGGCGGAACCGCTGCCGCCGCGCAATCGCGCCTGCGTCGCCTGAACCGATAGTCCTGCTTGTTCACGAAGCTCGCCGAGTAGATCTCGCTCCTTTTCCGCCGCCCACCGATGTACCCACGCTCTCGCCGTGGCGCGCTTGATATCCAGTGCAGTGGCCAGCGCCTCGGCGTCCGCTTGTTCAAGCCGAGCGTGTGCGAATTCGCGTCTCGCATCGCGTTTGCTACGGGAAGGCAACGCTTGCGAAAGACCGATCCGCCGCATCGTCATTCGATCGCGTGAAACGGTAAACGCGTCCTGCCCACCAATGGGCAGGTTCTGCACGCCTAAGGTGAGCGTTGGATCCGGCAAGGCATCGGAACGCACCAAGTCTTCCGAGGCAGCGACGCGAGAGGACTGCCTCGCAAGGAGCATCGGAGCACGTTCAGCGGCGAGCCGGACGGCTTCGTTGATCGTAAGTGCGTTGTCAGCCGCCATCGTGCGGGAAAACGGGGCCACGATCACCATCACCAGGGCGGCGATGCGAAGAATAAGGGACGGGCATTGCGTGCGTACCAAAACGGGCACACACGCACTCAGCTTTAAAACATTCATGGGAACTCCGAACACACAAGCGCAAGAGCATCGCTATCGCAGAAGCGGTGCGACGAATGGCAGGTACGGGACGGAGATCTAGATCAGCAGGCGGCAGTAGCGCAGGCGCGGCGGCGGATGCGACCGGGCAAGTGAGCTGTCCGGCGCGAAAGACTCACCGGTGGAGATTCGAGAGATCACGGGGCCAAATGTCACCGGCGGCAATGCCAGCGCCGGCACGCTCGGAAGGCTTTGGTGGATCTCGGAGGTCGGGTCAGGCGAGCAGTGCTTCTGGCACAGCGCCGTTGGCGGATGGTTCCGTTGATTCTCCATGGCCGCACAGTTCTCGGTCATGGCGACGGAAGCGATCGGGGCCATCGTCATCGTGCAGGCATAGGCGGCCAGGGTAATCTGCTGGATCAACAGACAGATCGTCACCACAATGGCTACTCGCAAGCGTCGATGGCCTCTGCGGGTCATCACAGCGATTTCGGGCTTCCAGATCTGATCGGCATTTTAGCGAATGACATGAAGGTTCCGGCAGAGTAGTCGCCCATATGTGACCGCATTAGTACGCACAGGTTCATCGAAGGCTTCGTCTGGCAGTCGCGAATGCGGGTGCGGTCAGTGAGAGAAGAAAGCCATTCCCGCAAATTCCTTTCAATGAAAGTCAAAATTGACGCGCCAAACATTGTGTCAGTTCAACGCGCGCGAACTTGTGTCGCCCCCCGGGGCGTCGACACGAGGATCCTACATTGCTATTTTGACCCCCGTCACTGGGGAGTAGCCGCCTCCGCAAAGGAGGGGCTTTGCGCATTACGGTTGTGGACGTCATGCTCGTGTCGTACTCTATTTGGATGCCCCGCATTTCCTCACTTCTGCGATCAACCGTGCGCACCAGTTTTCTGGTGCTGTTGATGCTGGGAGTGATGGTCCGGCCGATGCTCAACCAGTTGAGCACGCTGCATGATGTCGAGCATGCGACGCTGGCTGGTGCCAACGATCATGGCCATGACCAACCTGACAACCGCGCCCCAACTCCTGATCCCGATCACTTTACGGGTGCCCATGGGCTGATGCACCAGGTTGATACGGGTTCTTCGGCCAACATCTGGACGGCGTGGGTTTCTTCGCCGGTAGTACCCGCCGCTTCCAAATTGCCTGTGGTGGATTTTCCCTCGACGAGGCCCCCGCAGCTCGCCTCACTTTTCCGACCTCCGATCGCCTGATGCCGTCGTAGCGCTGCCTGTTTCAGGGTGGCTTGCTTCTGCGTTGGTCTCGATCTGGAGGTGAGGTCTGTTTCCGCTTAGGTTTCTCGCCTTGGCATTTGCCGGGGCGCGTGGTGCCGTCTCTTTCAGGCGCGCCATGCAATCGTTGTGTGCTTCTGCGTGCGTGGCTTGTTGGCGAGATCACTTGCTGGCACGTGCGCCTACGCCCAACTCAGCGAACAGCTCAACCATCGTCTGGCTACCTGCTGCAGGAACATCGCCAGCAAAGGCCATCCCGACTGCGTATGAGCTGACGTCCAATCCAACTAAAAACGCACGACGGGACCTCGCTGTACATGGGTTGGCCTGCGAGTACGTCGCTGGCGTTCTGCCCACGGCCACGCCTCGATTTGCCCTGATCGCGCACCTGCATCCGCAGTCGCTGGGCGAAGCCGTGGCTCCGCTCGATGCAGCGCCTCGTTCATATATATTTCTTTTGCAATCTCGGAGTTTTACACTCATGAATCGCCTTTTTGGAACTGTCCTCTCCAAGACAGTACTTTGCTCTGCACTGTTGCTCGCCCTGCCGGTGGCCTACGCCGCCGATAGCTTCAAAGTGTCGGCCGCCCAGATGAAGTCACTGGACATCACGGTGCAGCGTTTGGACAGCAACACGCTACCGGGTGGCATGACCTATCCGGCGCGGGTGGTGTTGCCCCCACAAAACGAACAGGTAGTCAGCGCGCCGGTTGCCGGCATGGTGGACAGGATCCTGGTCGGCGAGAACCAGACCGTGCGTGCGGGCGATCCGCTGTTGCGATTGGCCAGCCCCGAGTTTGGCGAGCTGCAACTGCAACTGATGGAGGCAGCGAGCGCCAGCCGGCTCGCTCAACAGACACTGAAGCGCGAGCGCGAACTCTTCGCCGAAGGCATCATTCCAAGGCGCCGCGTGCTTGAAGCAGAAGCGGCGGCGAACAGTGGTGGGGCCCGCGATCGACAAACACGCGCCGCCTTGCGACTGGCAGGCCTCGACATTGACAGCATCAACCGCATCGCGAGCGGTGGCAGCTTGCAGGATGGGCTGACCCTGCTCGCGCAGACAACTGCAACGGTGCTGTCGATACAGATCAAACCCGGCGAGCGCATTAATCGCGCCGAGCCCTTGTTGCATATGGCGACGCTCGGGCACTTGTGGCTCGATATACAGGTACCCGCGTCGCGGGCATCGAGTGGGGCGACGACGCGGAAAATCACCGTGCCTGAGCGTGCCGTTGTTGCGGTGCCACTCAGCGTGGGTTCCACCGTCAGCGCGGGCCAGACGGTGACCCTGCGTGCCGATGTGATCGAGGGTGCCGATCAATTGCGCCCCGGGGAGTTCGTGCAAGCACTGGTGCCCAACGCGGTGACTGCGGCTGCTTGGACGGTGCCGATAGGCGCGGTGGTGCGACAGGGCAAGGAAGACTATGTGTTCGTGCGCAGCGGCGACGGCTTCACAGCCAAGGCGGTGACGGTTGTGAGCAGCGCCGGTCAGACCGTCACCTTCAGCGGTCCTCTCGAGGCGGATGATGAAGTCGCCATCACCAGCGTGATTGCGCTCAAGGCCGCCTGGCTTGGCGAGAGCGGAGGCGAATAACATGCTGCAGCGACTGATCCAGTTCGCGCTCGCGCAGCGCTTGTTCATTCTGTTGGCCACGGTATTACTGGCCGGATTCGGCTGGTATGCGTTCCGCAACCTGCCGATCGATGCATTCCCGGACGTATCGAGCACCCAGGTCAAGATCATCATGAAAGCTCCCGGCATGACGCCGGAAGAAATCGAAACACGTATCTCGATCCCGATCGAAGTAGAAATGCTGGGTATTCCGCGTCAGCGCATGTTGCGTTCGGTCGCCAAGTACGGCCTGGTCGATGTCACCGTCGACTTCCAGGATGGCACCGATATCTACTGGGCTCGCCAGCAAGTGGGCGAACGGCTCAACGGCATCATGGCCGACCTGCCGAACGGAATAAGCGGCGGCATGGCGCCGATCACCACGCCACTGGGTGAGATGTTCATGTTTACCATCGAGGCGAAGGACATGTCGCTCGATGAGAAGCGTAGCTTGCTCGATTGGGTAGTCCGTCCCGCGTTGCGTTCGGTGCCGGGCGTGGCCGACGTCAATGCGCTGGGCGGTACCGTTCGCAGCTTCGAGGTGATCCCGGACCCGGTAAAGCTCGCCGCCGTCGGACTGTCCACGGCCGACCTCAAGGAGCGAATCGAGCGCAACAATCGTAACGACGGTGCCGGACGCCTTGGCGAGGGCGATGAAGTCTTACTCATTCGCACCGAAGGCAACATCCGCGACCAGGACGACTTGCGCGCCGTGGTCGTCGGCAGCAAGGCCGGGGCGCCGATTCGCCTGGCGGATGTCGCCGAAATCCGCCTCGGGTCGACCACGCGCTACGGCGTGGTGACGATGGACGGCAAGGCCGAAGCGGTGCAAGGGCTGGTGCTGGGTTTGGCTGGTGCGAATGCGCGCGAAGTGGTCAATGGCGTCACCGCGAAGATCGACGAGATCATGCCCAGCTTGCCCAAGGGCGTTGAACTCAAAGTCTTCTACAACCGCGCCGAGCTGGTCGGGAAAGCGGTGGGTACGGTCTCCAAGGCGCTACTGGAAGCGACGTTGATCGTGCTGGTTCTGCTTGGCTTATTCCTCGGCAACGTGCGTGCCGCGGTGACGGTCGCGTTGGTGCTGCCGCTGGCTGCCCTGTCGACGTTTATCCTGATGCGCGGTGCCGGCATGTCGGCCAATCTGATGAGCCTCGGCGGTTTGGCCATTGCCTTGGGCATGTTGGTCGATGCGGCGGTCGTGGTGGTCGAAAATGTCGTGGAACATCTGGCCCACGACCCCACCAAAGGCAAGGTGCCTCGCCTGCACATCGTGTTTCGCGCCGTTCGCGAAGTGGCGGTTCCGGTTACCGCCGGCATCCTGATTATTATCACGGTCTTTTTGCCCTTGATGACCCTGCAGGGTCTGGAAGGAAAGTTCTTCGTGCCCGTCGCGTTGACCATCGCCTTTGCGCTGGCAGGCTCGCTGGTGCTTTCTCTCACCGCGATCCCGGTAATCAGCTCGTTCCTGATCAAGAACGTATCGCAAGAGGAGCCTTGGTTGCCGCGCAGGCTGCTTGGCCTCTATTCGCCCGCGCTCGATTGGGCGATGGCACGGCACAAGGTCGTCTTCATCGTTGCCGGTGCGCTGCTGGTGGTTGCCGGGCTGGTGTACACCCAGGTCGGCAAGACCTTCATGCCGACCATGGATGAGGGCGACATCATCGTGGGTATCGAGAAACTGCCCTCGGTCAGCCTGGAGGAAACCGCGGCGCTGGATTTGAAGATTCACCAGGCGCTAATGCAGAACATTCCCGAGATCGTCGGGGTGGTCGCACGCGCAGGCTCGGACGAGATTGGTTTGGACCCGATGGGCCTCAACCAGACCGATACATTTCTGGTGCTGAAGCCGCGCGAGGAATGGAAATTCGCCAACAAGGAGGCGCTGATCGTCAAGATCCGCGAAGTGCTCGATCAGTTGCCGGGCATCAAGTACAGCTTCACTCAGCCGATCGACATGCGCGTATCGGAAATGATCATCGGCGTGCGCGGCGATATCGCGATCAAGGTGTTCGGTCCGGACCTCGACACGCTCAATGAGCTGGCGACGCGTATCGAAGGAATCATGAAGACCGTTCCAGGCAACCAGGACGTGTACACCGTTCAGAACGACGGTGTGCAGTACCTGCGAGTGATTGTCGATCGCCTGGCAGCCGGCCGGTTTGGCCTGTCGGTGGAGGAAGTGCAGGATGCATTGCGCATCCAGATTGAAGGACAACGTGCGGGTACCGTGATCGAGGGCAATCGGCGCGTGCCGATATTGATTCGCGGCCCGGACCGCGTGCGGCTGTCGCCCGCAGAGTTCTCCGCATTGCAGATCGCCACGCCCGATGGTGGCAACGTGCCGCTGGAAAGTGTGGCGGAACTGAAGCGCGAAAGCGGTCCGGTCAAGATCGATCGTGAGATGGGCAGCCGATACAGCGTGGTCATTGCCAACGTGACCGGCCGCGACCTCGTCGGCTTCGTTGAGGAAGCCAAGCAAAAAATTGCCAGCGCAGTGACGTTGCCGATCGGCTACCGCATCACCTGGGGCGGCCAGTTCGAGAATCAACAGCGCGCCGCAGCACGGTTGACCCTGGTCGTTCCCCTGTCGATCGGACTGATCTTCCTGATCCTGTTCTCGACGTTCGGATCGGTCCGTCAATCCTTGTTGGTGCTCAGCAACATCCCGTTCGCGTTGGTCGGCGGCATCGTGGCGTTGTGGGTCACCGGCGAGTACCTGTCGGTGCCGGCTTCGGTGGGATTCATTGCGTTGTTGGGTATTGCGGTATTGAACGGTGTGGTGCTGGTCAGCTACTTCAACCAATTGCATGCAGAGGGCTACGACTTGCTGACATGCGTCACCCAAGGGGCCAAGCGGCGATTGCGACCGGTGATGATGACCGCCTCGATCACCGCGTTTGGCTTGGTGCCGTTGCTATTCGCGACCGGCCCTGGCTCAGAAATCCAGCGCCCCCTCGCCATCGTTGTCATCGGCGGACTGGTCACTGCAACCGCGCTGACGCTGATTCTGCTTCCCATTCTTTATCTACGCTTCGCACACGCCAAATCGGAGGCGCGTCATGTCTAAATATTGCTTCTCGTTGATCTGTTCCCCGGACGTGGAAGAAAAACTCCTCGACGCGTTGTTGACCACATTCGACGACGAGGTCTTCACGAGTACGCCGGTCTCCAGCCACGGCACTGCGCACGGCCGTTTGAGCGCGGGCGAGCAAGTGATGGGGCGCAGCCGAATGGTGTTTGTGCAAATCATCGTGACTGAAGACGAATCTGGCGCGCTCAATGAACTGTTGCGACGCGACTTCGCCGGCACCGGTATCCGTTTCTGGATGACGGCGCTGGCTGTTGAAGGAGAAATCGCATGAAGGTTTTGATGGTCGCCGTACTCTTGGCGCTTTCACCGGGACTGCGCGCCGAAGTACTGGACGTCACGACGCCCCCAGGGTTGCCGCCGACTGAGTTAGTGCAAGCGTGGTTGCGACAAGACCCTTCGGTTCAAGAAGCCGATGCCGGCCTGCAAGCCGCCCGCCATGCCGCCGGTATGCTCAGCGCATCGCCCTATGAGTTCACCGCCAAACTGTCGTCGCAGCGCAGGCGCTATGAAGGCGGTGGCCGGACATCCAACGAATGGGCGATGGACGTGGACCGCACAGTGCGCCTTCCCGGAAAGCGCGCAATCGATCGTCGGCTGGGCAACGCGGAAATCGACCTGGCGCAAACGCGCGTTGATGAAGCAATGCATGAGACAGCCCGAGACTTTGTCGGTCTCTGGATGGATTGGCAGGGCGCAGTACGCGCCCGTGAACTGATGCGGGAACAGGTCAAATTTGGTGAGGAAAGCGTGCGGGTGGTGGGAGTGCGTAGACGGGCCGGCGATGCCGCCACGCTGGAGTTGAATGTGATCGAGGCCGATACCGCCGAGATCAGTCGCCAGCTCAGCCTGGCGATTTCAGATGAGGAGAAGGCGCTGGCAAAATTGCGGATCCGCTTTCCGGGCGCCGATGGGGCCGCATTGACGTTGGCTGACCCGCAGGCCGTTACTCAGGCTGAGTCCGTGTGGAAGGAACGTATCCTGGGTACCAGCGATCCTCTCCGGATCGCCCAAGTGGAGTTCGAGAAGGCCGAGCTCGCGGCGTCACGTGCTCGGGCGGACCGCATCCCGGATCCGACCATCGGGGTCTATAGCGCTTCTGAGGCGTTCTCCAACGAGAGGGTCATCGGCGTGAGCCTGACCATCCCGATTCCAGGGCGCCACCGCAATCAGCGACTGCAACAAGCGCTGAGTCAGGTTGACATGGCACTGGCGGCGCGAGATCGGCAATTGCGACTGCTCGAAATTGAAGTTGCGCAGGCCTATAGCGATGCAAAAGGTAGCTTCGAACGTTGGCAGTTGGCCGAACAAAGTGGGACCAAGACAAGTGAAAATGCTCGTCTGACCCAGCGCGCCTATTCGCTGGGCGAGGTCGATTTGCAGACTCTGCTGCTGTCACGTCGGCAGGCAGTGAATGCGGCAGATTCTGCGCTCGATGCCCGAGTGTTGGCCTTGCGCTCGTACTACACCTTGCTGGTCGATGCCCACCTCATCTGGGGACTCGAACACGAGTGACGCCTTTGCAACTACTCCCCCTTGCCCTCGCCGTCGCATGCGTATTCGCATCGCAGTTTTCACTGGTGCGTGCGGGTTGCTTGCCCATCCGGTCCTCGGCTGACTCGGTGCCGTGACGGGGACTCTCGCCGCGCACTTATCTGGCCGAAAACCTCTGCAATGGACAGCTCGCCCACGTCCTCGTGCTCGTGCTGGACGACCTACCTACGCGCTGACCTGCACGCTAGGGAGGCTTCGATCCTTTCGCCACAACGGAACCATCAATGACATTCAAATTTCCCGCAATGCCCACACGAACTTCGCCCTTCTGGCAGGGATGGGTCGCGATCACGCTGCTCTTTGTTGCTTCTGCCGCATTTGCCCACGGGGTCGCCGGTGGAGACAAAGTCTTCCTCGAACAAAGCAGCGGCCAAAACTTGATCGTGTTCATGTATCTAGGCGCCAAGCACATGGTCACTGGCTACGACCACTTACTTTTCCTGTTTGGCGTGGTGTTCTTTCTGTATCACATGCGCGAGGTCGCCGCCTACGTGACCCTGTTCGCGCTCGGCCATAGTGCGACGTTGCTATTCGGTGTGCTTGGCGGGGTTCACGTCAACGCCTACCTGGTCGATGGGATCATCGGCATTTCGGTCGTCTACAAGGCACTGGATAACCTCGGCGCATTCCAGCGATGGTTCGGCTTCCAGCCCAACACTAAGCTTGCCGTTTTGGTTTTCGGCTTCTTCCACGGCTTCGGCCTGGCCACCAAGCTGCAAGAATTCCAGCTCTCTCCCGATGGTCTGGTGTCCAACATCCTGGCCTTCAATGTTGGGGTTGAGCTGGGACAGTTGCTGGCGCTCGGCGGCATCTTGATCGCGATGGGCTTCTGGCGCCGCCGTGCGGCCTTCGCCCGCCAGGCCTTCGCGGCCAATACCCTGCTTATGACCGCCGGCTTCGTGCTGATCGGCTATCAACTCACTGGTTATTTCGTTTCCTGATCGAGGCTTGCATGAACATTTCCCAGAATCAGAATCTTCCCAGCACTCAGCGCCTACTCAAGGCCACCGGCCTGTCCATGGCCTTGGCGGCTCTCTTACTGATAACGGTTGTCATGCCGGCGGAATACGGCATCGACCCCACCGGAATCGGCGGCCACCTCGGGCTCGATGTGCTCGGTGCAAATTCCGAAGCGCCCTCGTCCCCGCCACCACCCGGGCAGGTGCCGGTAACTTCTGCTACCGACGGTTCGGATGCTGCGAATGCCGCCCTCGCAGCGAGGGCCGAAGCTGCGTTCGGAAAATCGGATGGCCAGTCCCTGGATGCCAGTGCTGTTTCCTTGGTTGCGGGACCACTCCGTCGCAGTACGCTCACGGTGATCCTGGAACCGGGCAAGGGTGCCGAGGTCAAGGCGCAGCTCAAAACCGGTGAAGGCCTGGTGTTCCACTGGACCGCGAGCGCCGATGTGGCTGTCGACATGCACGGTGAGCGTTTGAACGTGAAAAACGCCTGGACGAGCTATGCGGTCGAAGCCGCTCAGCACGAATCCTCTGGCACCTTCGTGGCCCCCTTCGAGGGCAGCCACGGCTGGTACTGGAAAAACCATGGTGCCGAGCCGGTCACCGTGGAAGTTGAAGCCGTCGGATTTCAACCCGACCTGCACCGGCCGTAGTGCTGGTCACCCTTGCCACCCATAGTCACAACAACCGTGGCGCGCCATGCGCCACTCAACTGGAGCATCATCATGGATCTACGTTCCGTATTCGTTTCTGCCATTGCCACCTCCACCCTATTGCTTGCCGCCAGCGCGCATGCCCACGACCCCAGCTTGCACGATGACTATGTTCCGCCGGTAACAAAGGCCAAGCCGGTGAACTGCGATCAGCTGGCGGACAACGAGCACTATTCAAACAATATGGGGGACGTGGACATCAAGGCACTGCAAGCGAAATGCGATGCCGAGAAGAAAGCCGCCGGCGAGACGGTGCCGCGCAAAAACAGCTAAGGATATGCTGAACAAGTGCGAGCTGGCGACGCAACGTGCGTCAACATGAAAAAACGGCTTTCATTCGTCAATTTTTGATCGGATTGTCGATCATTGGCGGGTAACTTTTTCCTCACTGGGCATCCAATGGATGCCCAGTGAGCATCAAACCGCCAATTTCCTGCGTGCCAGGTACAGATTGGCCAAGCCCAGCATCACGAAGCTGCGGTTCGCGTTTTTCTCCAAGCCTCGATAGCGCACTTTGCTGAAGCCCCATAGTCGTTTCACGACGCCAAAGACATGCTCGACGCGGGCGCGAATGCGTGATTTGTTCCGGTTGCGTGAGCGCTCGGCCTCATCGACTTCGCCGCCTTTGCGGGTTCGTTGGTTGGTGAAGTCTTTTGCCTGCGGCGCATGCTCCGCGATCAGCGCCTTTTGACTGGCGTACGCACTGTCACCATAGACCCGGCGCTCCTCGCCATGCAGCAGATCTTCCAACGGGTGCTTGTCGTGCACATTGGCTGCCGTTACAGCTGCGCTATGGGTCAACCCTGTTCGGCTGTCGACACCAATATGCAGCTTCATGCCGAAGTACCACTGTTGGCCCTTGCGGGTTTGGCACATGTCCGGATCCCGCGCCTTGTCGGCGTTCTTCGTTGAACTCGGTGCGCCGATTATCGTGGCGTCTACGATGGTTCCTGTCCCTACTTTCAGACCCCGCAACGCAAGCGTCTCGTTCACCTGCGCAAACAATGCGGCGCCCAGCTCATGCTTCTCCAGAAGCCGTCGAAACTTCAACAGCGTCGTTCCGTCAGGTACGCGCTCGCGGCCCAAGTCAATGCCCACAAACTGACGCAGCGCTGTGCTGTCCAGCAATGCGTCCTCGCTGGCCACGTCGGCCAGATTGAACCAGTGCTGCACGAAATACATGCGAAGCATCCGTTCAAGTCCAACCGGCGGACGCCCATTGCCGCGCTTGGGATAAAAAGGTTCAATCACGGCGCACAAGGCCGACCAAGGCACCAGCTTCTCCATCTCCGTGAGAAACAGATCGCGTCGTGTCGGGCGACGATACTGCTCAAATCCCTGATTCTGGTCACCGGCCAACGCCAACGTCTGCTGCTTCATCGCCACTTTATCATCATGCTGTGTTGTGGAGACGTATAACGCATTCCTCGGACTTATTCAGCGTTGCCCGAATGCCCTGAGGTGCAGCAGTCCAAGGGGACTGCTGCACCCTTCTCATCGCACGACCAATGAATCGTTCCGACGCTGAAGTGCAAACGTTGTCAAAAGCATGCAGCGCCTAGTTGTGTTCGTGCCGATGGTGGAGATCCGGGTAGTGGGGATGCGAGTGGATCATGGGTTCGTGCTTGTGCGGGTGAGAATGCGGTTCGCCCCCATTCCACTCGAATTCATGTGCATGTCGATGGTGGTCATCATGGGTGTGCAGGTGCTCATGGTCGAGCGCCTCATGTTCGTGTTCATGCACATGCTGCTCACTGACATGCAGCCAGACGCCCAAAGCCATCAGCGCACCAGCGATCCAGAAGCTCAGTCCGGGAGTTTCGCTCAACAACAGCAGGGACGACGCTGCGCCGACAAAGGGTGCAGTGGAAAAATAGGCGCCCGTGCGCGCAGCACCCAGATGGCGCAAAGCCAAAACGAAGGCGGCCAGACTGACGCCGTAGCCGATCAGCCCGATGGTTCCGGCCGATAACACATGCAGCGGACCCGGAAAGCGCTGCCCGATGATCAGCGCGATGGCAATGTTGATCGTGCCTGCGACGCCACCCTTGATCGCGGCGATCTGAACGGGATCACCGCCCGACACCACGCGAGTCAGGTTGTTGTCGATGGCCCAGCACGCGCATGCACCGGCAATGGCGAACGCGCCCCAAGGCAAACCTGTCGAGGGCGCCTGGGACCATGACAGGATCACGCCGCCGGCAACAATGGCGAGCATCCCCAGGAAGATGCGGACGTCAACATTCTCGCGAAACACGATCCACGCAATCAGGGCGGTCAGGACACTCTCGGTATTGAGCAGCAGGGATGCCGTCGACGCAGGGGTATATGCCAACCCGAGCATCAACAGCACGGGCCCCAATACGCCGCCGAAGAGCACCGCACCCGCGAGCCAAGGCAAGTCGCGACGCTGCAGGCCTGCCTCAGAACTCGCATCTCGCGGGCGCAGTCGCCGCAGCAGCAGCCAAGTGCCCAACCCGAGGCCAGAGCCTGCGTATAGCAATCCGGCCAACAGGATCGGCGAGACATCGGCCACGAGTAACTTGGCCAACGGTGTGCTTGCGCCAAAAAACACCGCCGCAAGCAACGCGGGACCAATCCCCGGAATCTGTTTCAACCATTTCGTCATGTGGATAATGATGCAAGATTTTCCAACGCCAAAAGGAAGCCCGGATCCGCTTTTACTATTTCAGCACGTACATGGGGCTTTGACAGACAATGCTCCAAATCAGTGTCGTGACACTGCGATCGGAAGCGGTTAGATCATCCCAGTCACTCGGACCTGCTGGGAAACTCGATGAACTGTCGATCCACCGCGTTTTCGCATTCGAAAAGTGCCCGTATGATTTGAACCAAAAAGCCTGTAGCAAATTGATTTCAAACAGGGGGCTTTAACCCTGAATTGCTTGGGATCAATTCGTCAGGGGGAATCGATGTCGTTTCGACCGTTACATGCACCAGTTCTTCGTGTATGGACAAATGCTTTCGGAAGTCGTCGGCTCTCATGCGGCTATGCGTCACGATACTCAGCACGCACGCAAACTTGCCTTTGCCAACCCGCCAGACATGCAGATCGGTGATGATCGCTGTCGGGTCGCACTCGGCGATCACCTCGCGAACCTCCTCGACGACCGGAGCATCCATCTCGGCGTCGAGAAGGACTTTTCCCGTGTCACGCAATAGCCCAATGGCCCAGACGGTCACCAGAATTGCACCGACGATGCCCATGAGCGGGTCAAGCCAGCGCGCTCCCCAGAGCATGCCACCGACGAGGGCGATAATGGCGAACACCGATGTTGCAGCATCGGCAAGAACGTGCAGATAGGCCGAGCGCAGATTCAGATCGTGGTGATGTGCGTGACCGTGATCGTTACCGGCGTGGTGGTTGGATCCATGCGCGTGGCCATGATCGTGATCGTGATGACCGCGTAGCAACCAGGCACAAATCAGGTTGATCGCGAGACCAACTACCGCCAGCACGATGGCCTGCGAATAGTGAATCGGTAGCGGGCTGATCAAGCGTTCGATCGACTGGAACGCCATCAGCGCTGCGACGCAGAGCAGCAGGATGGCACTGGTGTACCCGCCGAGGATCTCGATTTTCCAGGTACCGAATGCGAATCGATGATCCGTTGCGTAGCGGCGCGCACAGGCGTAGGCGAACGCCGAGAGGCCCAAAGCCAGGGCATGCGAACTCATGTGCCAGCCGTCGGCGAGCAAGGCCATTGAGTTGTAGATCCAGCCGCCGCTGATTTCGACCACCATCATGATGATCGTCAGCCACATGGCCCGGCCCGTGTTTCGTTCGGCCAGCGGATTGCCTTCATCGAAAGCATGGGAGTGCGTGCGCGCGGCAGCGACGTCCTGAATTGTCATCATGGGCAACTCGTGAGAATATACCCCCATAGGGTATAGCAAGGAGCTGTCCATGTCGCATGTTTCCACCAATCAAGCAAAGCTGCTGGCGCGAACCCGTCGCATTGGCGGTCAAGTTTCCGCCATCGAAAAGTCACTCACCGATGGTGCGGAATGCTCTGCGGTGCTGACCCAGATCGCTGCCGTGCGCGGCGCTGTCCAGGGATTGCTGCTTGAGGTGCTGGGCGAGCATTTGCGTGAGCACGTTGCTGAGGAAGCAAACAGTGAACTACGAGAAAAAGAAGTCGCCCACGTTGTCTCGTTGCTTCGCTCATTCACGCGATAGTCGATCGCCAAGGGTGGAAATGGTGGCTCATGGATCAAGGCTTTCCATCATTGATTTAGCTTGCGGATGGTATTGCGAGTCATTATCATCCGCATATATTGGAGATGCCGGATGAAATGGTTTTCAGCTACCTGTCTTGCCCTTGCCTGCCACGTTTCGTTGGCGGCCGACACCCACGAGGCGACGATCGTCATTGAGGACCATCGCTTCGCTCCAGCAGAACTCGTGGTGCCCGCTGATCGGAAGGTAAAGCTGACGGTGGTGAACAAGGACAATACCCCGGAAGAGTTTGAGAGCTATGAGCTCAACCGGGAAAAAATCGTCGTCGGCAACGGTCAAATCGTCGTATTCATCGGCCCGTTGAAGCCGGGTCGCTATCCGTTCTTTGGCGAGTTTCATATGGAAACCGCCAAAGGCGTTTTGATCGCCGAATAGGAACCCTGTCCGCCATGCTGGCCACCGCCATTCTGGTCTTCCGCGAAGTCCTCGAAGCCGCCTTGATCATCAGCATTGTCTGCGCGGCGACCCGAGGCTTGTGGGGTCGTGGTTTTTGGGTATCGCTGGGCGTCGGTTTGGGCGTCGCTGGAGCCATCCTGCTCGCCTTTGGTGCCGATCGCGTCGCCTCATCGATGGAAGGCGTGGGTCAGGAGCTGTTGAATGCTGGCGTGCTGATCGCGGCGGTGCTGATGTTGGCCTGGCACGCCATCTGGATGGCACGCCACGGGCGCGAGCTTGCTCATCAGATGAAATCGGTCGGCGCTGCGGTTGTCGGCGGATCGAAGCCGCTGCGTGCGCTGATGTTCGTGGTGGCGCTGGCCGTGTTGCGGGAAGGTTCGGAGGTGGTGCTCTTCCTGTTCGGCCTTGGTGCCGGCGGATCCAGTAGTGAAGCCATGCTGCTCGGCGGCGTGCTTGGCTTGCTAGCCGGTAGCGCCATCGGCGTCGGTCTTTACCTCGGAATGCTGGGTATTCCAATACGCCACTTCTTCACCGTAACCAACTGGATGGTGCTTCTGCTTGCCGCCGGGCTGGCCTCCCAAGCCGCGCACTTTCTGATTCAGGCCGACTGGCTGCCCGCCCTGGGTACAAGGGTCTGGGACAGCTCATGGATTCTTTCCAACGAATCACTGCCGGGTCAAACCTTGAAGACACTGCTGGGTTACGACGCCCGACCGAGCGGCATGCAACTTTTGTTCTATGCCAGCACCGCCATCCTTATCCTGATTGGAATGAAAACATGGGGACGCTCCCACGCTTCGCCTGCACCCGCGCCACACTGATTGCCATCCTAGCGATTGCACCTGCCTTGGTGGGCGCAAAATTTGCCCACGCCGGTCCCGCCGACAAGATCTATATGCCACAGGTCGACTATCGCGAACTGGAACTCGAGCTGCGCGGTGGCTGGGAGAATTTCAACGGCACCCGGGATGGCGACGGCCAGCAGTACGTGTTTGACATCGGCTATGGAATCACGCCGCGCTGGTTCAGCGAATTCGCGGTGTTCTATAGCAAGTCGCCCAACGCGGGCGGCCAAGTCGATGAATTCAAGTCCGAGAACATTTTTCTTTTGACCGAGCCGGGAGAGCATTGGCTGGATGTCGGATTTCTTGCCGAGTTCGTGCGCAATCGCGCCGAGGGACTCAATGAACTCGAATTCGGTCCGCTCTTTCAAAAGCAGATCGGACGGGAACAGTTCAATCTGAATTTCGAGTTTTCGCGCGAACTGGTCGATGGCGCGAAAACCCAGCTCGGTTACGCTTGGCAATGGAAGCACCGAGGCAACCCTGCAGTCGAATTCGGCTTGCAGGGATTCGGTGGCGTCGGTGCACTCGGTGAGCTTGGCCAGGTACACGAGTTCAAACTGGGCCCGGCGATTTTCGGCAGCGCCAAGCTGCCGTCGGGACAGAAGTTCAAATACGATGGGGCGATCCTGCTGGGCACCACGGGCGAGACGCCCGATACGACCTTGCGATTTCAGCTGGAGTACGAATTCGCGATGTGATTCGTTCTGGGCACAATGAGCCGAAGGCGACCATTGCCGCATGGAAAAGCGGCGGACCCGAATTCAAAGGGTTGATTGGCAGCCATAGCTTTCAAGGATTCGGTGCTACCCGAATCAGGGACTTCTTGTGGGGTTGTCAGACACATTCGCCACGAGAAATCGAGTTCGGTCAGAATATGCACGCTTTCTAGTCTATCGCCGACTCGATAGACGCACAGCCATGAAGAAGGTCAAGGATGGCAGGATCACCATCTGGAGGAGTGGCCACAGTCCGGCCGCTAGGTAGGGAACCATGGGCATTTGGCTGCTGTAAGTCCAGCGACCCTCGGCCACCGCTGCATGCTCGATCAGTGCAGCCGTTCCGATCCCCAACACCATGGCAATCGCGTAGTGATTCCACTTGCCTCGAAGGCTCCAGAACGGATCGGCTGCCGCAAGCGCAGCCCCGGCATGGATTCCGAGAAGGATGACCACATCGCCTGCCGCAGCGCGCGTACAAAGCGCGAGCGTCTCAGACCAGGGCTGGCCAGCCGTCTCGACGTATGCTGCCATCTGCCCCATTTCCCACAGTACGTTCAGGCCGAATCCGATCAAGATCATCAGCCCGAGAAATACGATGATCCGACATCGACCAATGCGTACGTCCGTGGTCGAAACCAGCGGTTGATTCACGATTGCTCCTTCTTGGAAATTGCTGACCAGCAGCAGTGGCCTGGTCCCCTGCCAACCGGGTCGTTCGCATACAGCGAGCTATCCGTGTCATTTGGGGCTGACCGCACCGGTTCACCAGCCGCTGCTCAATCCCATTGGGCGCTAGGCGACGGTCAGAACCGGTGCAAACCCTCCAAAGGGTGTACGAAAGTTCGTGGTTTGCCCCTGGTACATCCTAGCCGTGTACAACAACGGCCTACCTTGGTAGGCATAACAGCGGATATCGACCTTGAGCGGCTGCGAGTCCGGCGACAATTGACGTTCACTCGGCCTCACGAGTTCTTGCGCGATGAACTTGCCCTCTGCGATGGCTGCCCACACCCCGCGCGTCAGCTTGTCGCCACGATAGGCAGCCTTGCTGCCATATCCAGCGGCGGGTTTGAAGAAGAACTGGCGACGATTTGTCCATAGAAATTCGCGATTCGCCAAGGTAACGAGTTGCGTGGAAGGAATGGCCTTCGACAACACGGCCACCGAACGAGAATCCGCTCCTGCTTGAGTAAGGAATTTGCTATCGCAAAGCAGTATCAGATTGCGTTTGTCGGCGTACAGAGCGTGCGCACGGGGGTGGGGCGAAAGCACTACCTCGCTCGCAACATAGGCAGCGTGGAGTTTGCTGTTTCCAGGCTCCTCCAAGGCGAAGTCGGTGAGCCGGTTGTAGACCATATCCACCGGAACGCCCTGCAGCCAGACTTGACCGTCCCTGTAGTCCAGCGCATCCGGGGCACAAATTTGCGCGTGGTAGCCGTGCTTTTGAAAAAGCTCCTGAAAAAGCAGGAACTCGGGATACAGATACTGCTCGGTCGGCGAGTCATCGACAATGGCAATTGACTTGAGAGGCAGCGTCCCACGTTGCCGTTGCCATTCCACCTCAATAACCTTCATGACCTCTAGTTCGATGCTCGACATGTCAGTGGCTGAACTCATGTGCTTCGGCACGCAGATTCGTTGCGCCCGAGCCAGCATGGCATTGAGCAGAACACCACCCGGGTTGGTATTGATCTCAATCAGCCGGGCACCGTCGGCGCTGAGATGAAAGTCGAAACCCAGGAGGCCACCCGGCGAACCCGGGTCCATCTTTGCTAAGTCTGGCGCCCAGCCCATGGCTGCCGATCTGTACGCGGATAGCGCTGTCACCTCTTCGATTGCCGTCAGCACTGACTCAATCTGCCCAATTGCGGGGTGGGGAACGTAGATAGGATGCGACGCAAACAAATGTTCGTGTGATAGCGCCAGTGGTCGTGAAACTCCTCGCGGTTCTACCAAACGACCAAGCTCTGCCCGGAGCACCTCGGGTTCGACGGCAACGCAAAAGCAGGCCTCATTCAGCGCCTCGGCGGTTATGTACGGCACACACGGCAAGCAGGCGAGATCAGCCATCATGGAGTCAGGCGATTTATCCATTGCTAAAGACCAGAACGAGTACGCGAACACTCTACATCAGGATTCCGACGGGATCCCTCGTCAAATTGAATGCAATTGATCTGGATCAAGAGCTCCCGTCCTGCCCGGCTCTAAAGTGCGAACATCATGCATCGCTTCCGCCGCCACCGATTGCAGTCTCGCCTCGCCATTCTTGTAGGCCTGATGCTGCTGTGGTCGCAGTTTGTCCTCGCGATTCACCCGGCATACGCATTGGAAAATCTTGGGGCTTTCACGACCATCCAGTCGAATGCGAGGACACACGCGACTTGCCACGAAGAAGCGCCAACTCAACAGTCCCCCGTCTGCAAGGTACATTGCAGCCAAGGTGATCAAAGCGATGTAGTTGGGCACGTTCCCCATCTACCTTACATTCCCGCTGCGGCTGTATTTCCGTCCTTCGCGACCAAAGGCGGCGGCATCGGGTTTGTGCTTCCAAGCCAATGGTCTCCTGTTTCCTGGCACCGACCTACACGCCATCCCGCCAGTCTTTTGCTGATCTGATATTTGGCTGATGTCTGTCCGGCGCGTCCGTGCGCCTGACGAGAAGCACATCGGCGCGACTGTCTCACGGCAGCACGTTGCCCTCGCACCCCCTTCACATGGCGTCAGCCGTGTGGTGTCGCAAGGCAAGAAACATGATCTCATTTCTTCGCAAGGCTTCGCGCTGGGCGCGAACGCGGTCGATCGCGTGTCAGCCTAGAGAGCAACCGTTCATCCCTCTCAATAGTGCCCTACTGGGAACTGTGCTTGCCACATGCATAGTGCTCTCGCCATTCACCCCGGTTTTCGCAGCGCCGACGGAAACGGCTCCTGGCGCTACGATCGAATCGGTTCGCAGTTGGTTGATTGCCAACAACCCGCAACTCCAGGCATTGCAGTTAGAAACCGACGCCGCGGAAGCAAGCGTCTATCCCAGGGGTGCATTGCCCGATCCCGTGGCTTCGATCGCGCTGCGGGGTATTGATCGCAGCAGCCCATCACTCCTTCCGGGCAACGTGGGATCGGCCGTCTATCAGGTACGTCAGCGCTTTCCACTTTGGGGAAAACGCAGAATTGCCCGTGAAGTAGCGCAGGGCTGACCTGCCCCCAACTTCAGTACCAACATGGCTTAAGCAGAGTCCTTGGTTTCGAGCCTATCGCTCGGTGATGGGTTTGGGTAGAGCAATCCTTGCTCGCGCAGGGTCTCTGCGAATGCCGCTGGGGTTTGTTGATCAAGTGAACTGTGTGGTCTGACCTCGTTGTAGTCGCGTCGCCAGATTGCGATCTCTGCCTTTGCCTGGTCCAGTGACACGAACCAATGCTCGTTGAGGCATTCGTCACGGAACTTGCCGTTGAAGCTTTCGATATAGGCGTTCTGGGTTGGCTTGCCCGGTTGCGTCAGTTGCAGCGTGACGCCGTTGGCATGTGCCCACTGATCCAGTGACTTGCCCGTGAACTCGGGGCCTTGGTCGGTTCGTATCGTCGTCGGGTAGCCACGGAAGCGACAAACCGCTTCGAGGAGGTCGGCAACGCCCTGGCCATTGATGCGCCGTGCCACCGCAATCTCGACAGCCTCCTTGGTACAGTCATCGACGACGGTGAGGCACTTGATGGGCTTTCCGTTGGCCAGTGCATCAAACACGAAGTCCATGGACCAGGTGTGGTTGGGACCCGAGGGAATCTGCAGAGGCTTGCGCTCTACGGCTACCCGGTCTCGCTTGCGGCGACGGCGAACGGCCAAGCCTGCCTTCCGATACAAACGATGCACGCGTTTGTGATTGGCCTCAAATCCTTCGCGCTCGAGCAGGATGTGAAGGCGGCGATAGCCGAAGCGTCGACGTTCGCCCGCCAGCTCGATCAGACGCTCTTGCAGGCTGTCGTCCGTGGGACGAGGTCTGTAGTGCAGCACGGATCGAGACAGACCCAATAAGGCACACGCCCGGCGTTCGGATATCGATGTCTTTGCCCGCATGATCGTGACGGCTTCGCGTCGCGCCCGCGGGCTTAGAATTTTCCCCGCGCGACGACCCGCAACGCGTCTGCATCCAGCATCGCCTCGGCCAGCAGCTTCTTGAGCTTGGCGTTCTCGGACTCCAGCTCGCGCAGCCGTTTGGCGTCGGGAATGTTCATCCCGCCAAAGCGCCGGCGCCACAAATAGAACGAGGCATCACTGAAGCCATGCTTGCGGCACAGCTCCTTGATCGGTGCGCCGGCTTCCGCCTGCTTCAGGAATCCGATGATCTGCTCGTCGGTGTATCGCTTCTTCATGTCCGTTCTCCTAGAAAACGGACTCTACTTAGATCAGGCTGGTACTGAAACTTGGGGGCAGGTCAGAGCGTCTATTGTCCACTGCCCTCAATGTCCTTTATCAACGTCTTCATTTCATCGATTTCGCGAACCTGAGCCTCAATAATGCCGTCAGCCAATTCGCGCACGCGAGGATCCGAGATATGCGCACGCTTGCTGGTCAGGATGGCGATCGAATGATGTGGAATCATCGCCCTCATGTAGGAAACATCATCCACCGTTTCCTGGCTGCGAACCAGCCAGAGCGAGCCGGCGAAAACGATGACACTGCCCAGCAAGATGCCCACATTGAGCTTCTTGTTGTCGTACATGCCGAGCATGAAGAGCAGCATGACAACGGCCATCGTCGCGCCCATGACCAGCGCCATGTAGGCTCGCGTCTCGCTGAAGAAGATGTGATCGAACGCGTAGGTATTCAGATACATCAGACCGAACATCACAACGGTCGAGGTGGCAATCATGGAACCGAATTTCAGATACTTTGACATGGCAAGATTCCTCCCAGAGGCCTTACCGCGGCTATACCCACTCGTGCCGCAGTGTTGTTCAATTCACTCACTGCTTTCCATTATGCCGGTGGCATATGACTGAGCCATGAGCCTAACGCTCAAAGCGCTTGTTGTTCATTTAGCATTGAACTATTAGACGCTCAGCTTTCGCTTTGTTCTCGGGACTTCGACAAACGAAGCGCGCTGGTGACTACCGACACCGAACTCAGGCTCATGGCCACGGCAGCAATCATCGGACTCAGCAGCAGACCAAAAACCGGATACAGCACGCCAGCCGCAATGGGCACGCCGAGTGCGTTGTAGAGGAACGCAAAGCCGAGGTTCTGTTTCATGTTGCGAACCGTCGCGTCAGAAATCGTGCGAGCGCGAAGGATCGCGCCGAGATCACCCTTGACCAGGGTTACCTGCGCACTCGACATGGCGACATCGGTGCCGGTTCCCATAGCAATACCGATATTGGCCGCAGCCAAAGCCGGCGCGTCGTTGACGCCATCGCCCGCCATCGCAACGAGGTGCCCCTTCTTCTGCAGCGACGTCACCAGATCGGCCTTGTCTTTCGGACGGACATCGCCGCGGACATCTTGTATGCCCAAGGTACGTCCCACCGCGTCGGCCGTGCGTTGCGCGTCACCCGAGGCCATGATCACGTGGACGCCCGCTTCACGTAGCGCATCGAGTGCGGGCTGCGTCGAGGCCTTGATCGCGTCCGCCACCGCGATCGCGCCGGCGAGACGGCCGTCAACTTCCAGATACATGACACTGCCGCCGTTGGCTCTGAAGGCCGCCACTTGGGACGTCGCAATGGCGATGTCGATATCGTACTCGGCCATCAGCGCTTGGTTGCCCAAGGCGATTCGCTGATCGCCAACGCGTCCGGTCACGCCCTTGCCGGCGTGTGATTCAAAATCCTTCGCCTCAGCGAGCGTAAGCCCACGTGTCTTGGCTTCGGCGAGAATCGCTGCTGCGAGTGGATGTTCGCTACCTCGCTCCAGACTGGCGGCGAATCCCACGATCTCGTCAGCCGAAAACCCTTTCGCGACCCAAGCTTCTCTGAATGATGGCCTCCCCTCAGTCAGCGTCCCGGTCTTGTCGACGATCAACGTATCGATCTTGCGCAGGTGCTCGATCGCTTCGGCATCACGAAACAGAACACCGGCCTGAGCAGCGCGACCTGTGGCCACCATGATTGACATCGGTGTTGCCAATCCCAGCGCGCACGGACAGGCAATGATGAGAACCGACACCGCGTTGAGAACTGCGAATGTCCACGCTGGATCGGGACCGAACAATCCCCAGAACAGGAACGTAGCAACCGCTGTACCGATCACGGCCAAGACGAACCAGAATGCCACTTTGTCCGCCATCTTCTGCATTGGTGCACGCGAGCGCTGCGCCTGCGCCACGAGTTGCACAATCTGCGCGAGCATCGAGTCCGAACCCACCTTCTCGGCGCTGATAACGAGACTTCCGCTGCCGTTCTGGGTGGCACCGATGACTTTGTCGTCAACTTCCTTTTCAACCGGGATGGGTTCGCCGGTCAGCATCGATTCGTCGATGCTGCTGCGTCCTTCCAGAACGATTCCATCGACTGGCACTTTCTCGCCCGGTCGCACGCGCAGGCGATCACCTGCCTTGATCTCTTCGAGCGGAACATCATCGTCGTTGCCTGAGTCGTCGATTCGCCGCGCGGTCTTGGGCGCCAGATTGAGCAAGGCCTTGATCGCAGCGGAGGTCTTGCTGCGCGCTTTGAGTTCAAGCAACTGACCCACGAGGGTCAAGGAGACGATCACGGCGGCGGCTTCGAAGTAGACGCCGATGCGTCCGTGCTCCTCGAACGAGGCGGGAAACAGACCGGGTGCCAGCGTCGCCACCAGACTGTAGCCAAACGCCGCGATGACGCCGGTGCCGATCAGGGTCCACATGTTCGGACTGCGATTGCCGATCGATTGCAGCCAGCGCTCAAAAAAGGGCCATCCAGCCCATAACACGACCGGCGTGCTCAGAATCAATTCGAGCCATGTCCTTGTCGTGGTGGACATCCACAGTAGGTAGTGCCCGAACATGGCCAGAACCAGGACGCTCACACTGAGCGGCAGCGTCCACCAGAAGCGGCGCGAAAAATCGCGAAGTTCCGGATTCTCTTCTTCGTCCAGGCGGGGCATTTCCGGCTCCAGCGCCATACCGCAAATGGGGCAGGAACCGGGACCGGTCTGGCGAATCTCGGGATGCATCGGGCAGGTGTAGATGGCATCAACGGATGCGTCCACTTCAACCAAGGTCGTCCCTGTATGCAGATACTTGTCCGGGTCCGCGGTGAATTTCTCAAGACAGCGCGCCGAGCAGAAATAGTGGTCCTCGCGAGCATGTTCCAGGTGGTGAGAAGCGGTCGCCGGATCCACCGTCATGCGGCACACCGGATCGATGCGGGAATTGGCGGCTCCGGAATTCTTGATCGCGCAACACGCTGGATTGGATGCGTTCGACGTTGGCGAAGGATGAGAATGCTTTTCTTGGCTCATGAGATGTCCTTGACGACTGCGCCGGGAGCCATCGCTCCCGGGCTTCCACAAAGTCTCAACCCTGGATGCGAGTCCAGAGTCAAGCCGCGTCAACACGCGCAGTCACTTTTGAGGTCGAGACGACCAGTGGATATGGACGATCCTCCAACTCCTGCTGACGTTCTTGAGAACCATGGTCTCCGTGCTGAGCAAGGTGATGGGCTTACCTTCTTTCTGGAAATGGATTTCGCTTTCACTGCCGACCCAGACCAGATCGCCGCTGCGCCCGGCTGTTCGACGTAGAAGTTGGACATGCGCTTCCTTCAGAAACTTGGCGTCGCCGACTGCGTGATGAGACAAATATTCCTGCCTACTGCGCTCGGCACCACCACTTTCAAGGATCAGGACTTCGGGATCGAGCAGCAGCTCGACGGCTTTCAAGTCACCAGCCTGGAGCGCAGTGCCAAACTGATCAACAACCGTTGCGGCCGCCTGTGCTTCGACTGGCACATTCTGTGATGCGGCGGTGTCTGCGGCGGCGTGCGCGTGCGATGGCAGCTTGGGCGTCCCTTGTGCGCTGGCAAGTGTGGCCGCAAAAAGCAGGACCACGAGAATTGGCGAAATGATCAAATATCTTGTACTCATTGTCGGTTTCCCTGTTTCAATCTTTAGTGCTTGTGACCGTCATTGGCCGGGTCGGTCGGCTTGACCGGATGACTCTCCAACGTACCGTCCGCGTGCCGATGCTTGGTCATTAGCTCTTCGCCCGTTTTATCGGATTCACTGGCCGCCACCTCCGATTGCTCGTGGGCCTCCGGAGCTGAAGGCATTGCATCAGTGTCCCCTGACGACTTTCCCTCATCGGATTGCGGATGCATTTCGTGTTTGTCGGCATGCTCATCCAATCCTGACCCAGCATGGCCGCCGTCTTGCCCATCGTCGTCGTGTTGTGCCTCACCTTCCGAATGGGAGTGTTCATGCGCTCCGGTTTCACCACCGCCGTGTGAGTGACCGCTACTCTGCGCGATCATCGCCTTGTACTCAGCGGCATCCAGTGACGGCAGCTTCTGAAGAAATGCCGCCATGTTCCAGATGTAGTCATCACCCATGCTCTTGCCCCAGGCCGGCATGCCGGAGGCCTTGATGCCGTGCTTGATGACCCAGAACGCATGTTCCGGTTTGACCACTTCCGTGGACAGATTGGGCGGCGCCGGATACAAGCCCTTGCTCAATTCCGAATCCGCCATGCCGGGCGAGAGATGGCAGCCGATGCACATGGCGTTGTAGTTACCGGCGCCTTGGGTGATTTTTGCCGGGTCGGAAAGGTCGGGTATTTCCAGCTTGGCGGCACGCGTCTCGATCGAGCGATCGCGCAAGGTTTCGAGGATCGCGTAGGTGGGGCGGAAGTGCGGATCATCGGCGCCGATGTTGTAGAGGCCCGACCAAACAAACACGCCAGCGGCCAACGCCAGGACGGAGAGACCGACGATGACGCCGATAAATTTTCGTGTGTGGGACTTCATGAGTTGTTCCTTGAGTTAGAACCACAGGCGCACGCCAGCGACAAGCTGGGTGTCCTCGACCTGACCAAAATCGGCTCGCGCGAAGTCGGCGGTCTTGCCGAACTTGCGCGACCAGACGACGCCGACATACGGCGCGAACTTCCGGGTGATTTCGTAGCGCAAGCGCAAGCCGACATCGATATCGGAAAAGCCCGAGCCGATGCCGCGAGCAGCATCGTTCTTTCCGTAGACATTCACTTCGACATCGGGCTGCAAAATCAGTCGTTGCGTCAACAGCAGCTCGTACTCGGCCTCAACACGCAACGCCGTTCGACCTGCCTCGCCGATATAGGCCGTGGCCTGGACGTCAAACCAATACGGCGCCAATCCCTGCAATCCGAATGCTGCCCAGTTTCTACCGGGGCCTTCGCCGAAATCGTGTCGCGCGCCAGCCTGCCATCCCCAGTAGGTTGCGAATGCTCGATTCCACAGCAATTCGCTGCGCGTTGCACCGAGACGTCCATCGCTGCGCTCGCCATCGAGTTTGAACCACAGCTTGTTGAGGTCCGAGCCGTACCAGGCCTGGGCATCAATGGCCTGACCGTTTGCGTCATCGCCGTGGAATTGCTCCAGACGGTCGACGATGACGCTTCCGAGCAACGAATGACCATGCATTCCACCCATGCCGGACATCGCTCCGGCGTCCACGCCATCGGAATAGTCAGGGTCCCGCGCATCGGGCGGTGCGGACCCACCCTGCATGTTCATGGAGCCCATATCCATGGCCGGTTTCTTGCTGGGATCCATGCCATCCATCTTGCTGTGGTCCATGCCCTGCATCTGGCTGTGATCCATACCTTCCATCTTGCTGGGGTCCATGCCCTGCATCTGGCTGTGATCCATACCTTCCATCTTGCTGGGATCGTTGCCCTGCATCTGGCTATGGTCCATGCCATCCATCTTGCTGTGATCCATGCCCTGCATCTGGCCGTGATCCATGCCCTCCATCTTGCTATGGTCCATACCCTGCATCTGGCTGTGATCCATACCTTCCATCTGGCTGTGATCCATACCTTCCATCTTGCTATGGTCCATACCCTGCATCGGATCCATGGCCTTTGAGCTGTCCTTCTTCGCGTCAGCGTATTTTGCCTCGCGCTTGGCTTCGGCAGCCCTGGTGTCGTGGTGTGCCTTGGTTGCGGCGTGTGCTTGGTGAGTGCTCGACTCTTTCCTGTCTTCTCCGGTTGGCGTTTGCGCTTGTGCCCAGCTTGCGAACGGCGAAACAAGAAGTACGGCGATGCCTATCCGCAGGGTGTGACAAGCCCCCGCGCGTGAGGTCCGTTTCGATCGATTTTGCATGGTGATCTTCATGACACCACCACCTGGCGGAACATGCCCGCTTCCATGTGGTAGAGCAGATGGCAGTGGTAGGCCCACCTTCCCGGCGCATCCGCGCTGACCCGATAGCTGATGCGTTGCGCGGGCTGCACCATGATCGTGTGCTTGCGAACCTGGAATTCGCCCTCGGCACTTTCGAGCTCGCTCCACATGCCGTGCAGATGGATCGGATGCGGCATCATCGTGTCGTTGACCAGGATGATGCGCAGGTGCTCGCCGTAGCGGAAATGCAGCGGCTTGGCATCGCTGAATTTTTCACCGTCGAACGACCACATGTAGCGTTCCATATTGCCGGTCAGATGCAGTTCGATGTCCCTGCCGGGTTCGCGAGGGTCAATGGAACCTCCAATCGTGTGCAGATCGGAGTAAGTCAGGACCTTGCGACCGTTGTTGCGAAGACCAATGCCGGGATCATCGAGATTGGTCCTTGGCATGTCGACACGCATGTCGACACCGGGTCCGTACTCGGTTCGGGCATGATGGGCCGTCGCCATCCCTGCCATGCCGCCCTCGGCAGATCCGTGCTGCATGCCCGCCATGCCTTGCATGCCATCCATGTGGTTCATTCCCTGCATGTCCGCCATGCCGCCGCTTCCATGCTGCATGCCACTACCCATGGCCATGGCGCCCATCATGTCTGTCATGCTCAGCCATTGCGGGGGATCAACCGCAGGCACCTCGGCCTGCATGCCCGCTCGCGGAGCAAGCGTGCCCCGTACGTAGCCGGTGCGATCAATCGACTGCGCAAACAGCGTGTACGCCTGCTCTTCGCTCGGCTCGACGATCACGTCATAGGTCTCCGCGACGGCGATGCGGAACTCGTCCACGCTGACCGGCTCGACATCCTGGCCGTCAGCGGCAACCACGGTCATCTTCAGGCCCGGAATGCGGACGTCGAAAATACTCATGGCCGAGCCGTTGATGAAGCGCAAGCGTACTTTCTCGCCTCGCTTGAACAGCCCGGTCCAGTTGTCAGCCGCAGTGGCGCCATTCATCAGGTAGGTATAGGTATGCGCGGTCACATCACCGAGATCGGTGGGGCTCATGCGCATCTGATTCCACATCTTGCGTTTGGCCAGGGCCTGGCGAAAGCCCATCTTCAATGCATCGTTGGCAAAGTCGACCGCCGTCGGTTCATTGAAGTTGTAGTAGTCGCTCATCTTCTTGAGATTGGCGAAAAGAACTTCCGGATCCTCATCGGTCCAGTCCGACAGCATCACCACATGGTCCTGCTGGGTAGGAAACCGCTCGCCTTCCTTGGGCGTGATCACGATGGGGCCGTAGATTCCGGTCTGTTCCTGAAAACGCGAGTGGCTGTGATACCAGTAGGTTCCTGTCTGATTGACAGCGAACTGATACTGGAATGTTTCGCCCGGAGCGATACCGTCAAAACTCAGGCCGGGCACGCCGTCCATGCCGGTGGGCAACAAGATGCCGTGCCAATGGATCGAGGTCGGCACGCGCAACCGATTGGTCACGCGCAAGGTGACCGTGTCGCCTTCGCGCCAACGCAAGGTTGGGGCCGGAATCGACCCGTTGACGGTCGTGGCAGAACGATGAGCGCCGGTGATGCCGGAAGGCGTTTCACCGATGCTCAGATCGAATTGTTTGCCGGATAGAGACTGGGCCGTGGTGGACGGATCGAGCGCCCAAGCCAATGATTGTCTATGCCCCAATGTGGCGACCGCGCCACCGGCCAGAAGGCCTTGCAGAAATCGTCGTCGGGAGGCCGTCATCGGCGCGACAACATGGGAATCGGAAAAACGGGAATTCATCATTATCACCATGGAGTGTTGATGGTTCGACTGCGCACCACGCGCAGGCGAAGACTGCGGTTTACCTCGCGCGTACGCGAAGCGAATGCAGACGGGGTGCCCGAAGGCACCATCAGACACTCAAGCGATAGGAGGGCGCCTCAGGTGCGGGAGGATCGGCGCAGGAAGCCCGGCTTCGATGGGGGATATAACCGACCCATGGATTTCGGCGACCACGACCCACAGAAAAGACGGCAAAGTGGCAGCTGCATGAACGCAGGCGCAGCTGCAGCGCCCGGACTTGCAACAGTCGGGACTTGGTGCGGAGGACTTCGAAAGCGCCGCACCCTTGCCCAGAGGAGAGTGACCGTTGGCCTTGCTTGAATTCGATGCCGCGGTTTCGTGGCATGAAGGCAACGCCAAGTGATCGCCCTCAGCTTCCTGCGCGAGCGTTTGCGTTTGCGAGTGGTCGTGCATGCCAAATGATGGTGCGGCCATGGCAAAAGGCGATCCGTTGAGGATCACGCCAAGACCTAAAACGACCCGCAGCAATGTCGATCGAAATCCCATTTCCTTAGAATACACCCATAGTGTCACGTTGCGCCCCGCTGACAGACGGGCGCGCTATTCGCCTCTCGTCGCGGTCGCATGCGTAGAGCAATCGACCTTGGATCTCATCAAAAGTTCTTCGTCGAGAGATAAGGCGTCACAACCGCGAATAAATCATCGTGTGGTGGGGTAAGAGCCCGTCGCACTTACACGGCGCGAACTCTTGGAAGAATTGCGTTTCATGGAGGTGAGGAATGGGACCCCCTAACCGCAGCAGGATTTCTGTTGCTGAATGGGCGGACAAGCGACCGTGCCGTAAGAGCAGAACACACAGCAATCACCTTGTTTGGGGCGTAACAGTTCCCCGCAGCCTGCGCAGTCATAAAAGAACTGGCAGGCGTTGGTCGGCATCGTCTCCGTGCTTTGATGCCCGCAGCACGGACACGTCAAAGTGCTTTGCAACTGAGGCTCAACCACCGCTCGGCCTCGCTTTGGCAGGGAATCCTGCCTCGGTTATCACACGGGCTATGTCCCCTATGCTTGCGCGTTCCGAGTCGAAATCCACCGTTACGGTTGCGGCCTTGGCATCAACTCGACGAGTCGTTACGCCGGGTATTTTTTCCAGCGCTTTTTCAATGGTAAGGGTGCATGCGGGGCACGTCATGTTCTGGACGTCGAGCACGACGTTTTGGGGACTGGCCGCAGCCGCTAGTCCCGTCGCCGCGAGGGCCACTAAAGCCAGAATAAATTTGCGCATCGATCGACTCCTAGAAAAACCAGACAACGTAATAAGGAAAGGAAAGCAATACTGCGATCAGTACCGTAGCAAGCCACAGCCACCGCCGCCGGCGGCGCACAACTTTCGGTTCCACACACGCACCGGCTGTGCGGCAAGCCGAAGTTGGTCCATACAGCGCCCAGAACGCATATGCCAAACACATCACTGTGGCCCCGCTGAACCAGGGCCGCCAGGCGTCGAGTGCCGTCAGGTTGGCGATCCAGGCACCACTGATACCAAGAACAACCAAAACTAGCGGCACGACGCAACATACCGAAGCACCGATGGCAGCCAGCGCCGCCACCCACAAGGCGGGGATCGGTGATTTGGCGTTTGGGCTGGTCATGCGCGCATACTAACCTCCGTACCAAGGTACGGAGTCAACCCATGTCCGATGTTTCGCTCACCATCAGTCGTTTGGCTGCCACTGCGGATGTCCATGTCGAAACGGTGCGCTACTACCAACGCCGCGGACTGATGAAAGAACCCCGTCGCCCGATCGGCGGTATCCGCCGCTACGGACAGCAAGACCTAACACAGTTGCTATTCATTCGACGTGCTCAAGCGATGGGCTTTAGCCTGGAAGAAATTTCCGGGCTATTGGCAGTCACAGGCCAGCGAGCGTGCGAACAAACTCGCCAATTGACCGAACTCAAATTAGTCGATGTTCGGCGACGCCTGGTGGAGCTCCGCACACTGGAGAACGATCTGGTCGATCTGGTCGCTGAATGCGCACAGGTCGGCGAGGGAGATTGCTGTCCCACGCTCGATTTTCTGAAACACGTCGACGTCCCCACGTGACAAGTCCGTGCTGCATAGAAGTGGCATGGCACGACGCGCTCTGCGTGTTGTCGAAACACTCGGAAACCCCTTCAACGGCACGACGCCTGAAACTCATGCTCTGAATCAACGATTGAATGGACCAAGTGAGGACTTCTCAATCTCGATTTCCGGGTATCTGGGTTCGGATTCCAAAACAGATTTATCGGTCTGATTCGATCTCGGGTCCTCGATGCTGCGCCGAGTCAAGGCGGCGCGTCATGAGTCACCGTTTGCTCGCACGAGGATGCTTCAAGCTGAAGCGTGGCCTTGCGAATTCCGAATCGCTCGTTCAATCGACTGGCAATTGATTCGCGCATGGCTTCGGCCGTTCCGCCGTCGGGCCCGTAGACGATATGCACCGTAAGAACGGGCACGGTGGAGCCAAGTGCCCAGACATGCAAATCATGAATCGAACGAACGCCGGGAATCGATCCAATCGCCGAACGAACTTTGTCGAGATCGATGCCCTTTGGCACGCCTTGCATCAAGATATGCCCGGCATCTCGCATCAAGGATGCGCTTCTGGGCAATACCCATAGTCCGATCAACACCGCGACGATGGGATCGACCATCGCGAATCCAGTGAACTGGATGACGATCGCGCCGACGATGACACCGACCGATCCGAGCATGTCCGCCCAAACCTCCAGATACGCGCCTTTGACATTCAGGCTCTCGCCACTTCCCGCCTTGAGCAATCGCATTGAGATCAGGTTGACGATCAGACCGACGACGGCCACCACGAGCATTCCCATGGAAGCCACCTCGGGCGGATCGCGAAACCGCCCCACCGCCTCCCAGAGAATGTAGCCGGCGACCACGAACAGGAGTCCGCCATTGACCATCGCTCCGAGCGCTTCCATGCGCGCATAGCCATAGGTGCGTTTGGCGTCGGCGGGACGGCGGCTCAATCGCACTGCGAACAGGGATATGCCCAGTGCGAGGACGTCCGTGCCCATATGGGCCGCGTCAGAGAGCAGCGCGAGACTGTTGGTAAGCAGACCGCCGACGATTTCCGCCACGAGAAAAATCGCCGTCAGGCCGAGCGCCCACCACAACGGGCGCTCGTGACTGGATTCTGTTACGCCATGATCATGTCCTGCACCCATGTGGGTCTCCTCGGAACGAGTTGTGTGATTTGTCCAGAGGCGTCCGCGTACCCCGCGTCGCCGGTTGAGCAGCGGTTCGCAGAATCCTTCAGCTCGGCGGTTCGGTCGCACCAATGGCAAAGGCCTGCTCCACGGCGGCGACATAGACCCAGCCGGCAGCGGCCTGTCCGGTCCGACCGACACGGAGGAAGATCTCCACCGCGCGACTGACTTCCTCGTCCTCGCAGAACAGCTCCATCTGCATTTCGCTGATGACACGATCACCGAAGTCCACCGAGTACTCCTGTTCCCGCGCACGTAGTGCGCGGAGTAATCCTTTGACGTCGAAAAGGCTCAATTTCCGAAAGCCCGCATCCTCCAGGGCGCGGACCAGATCCGACGCCCGGTTGCGATGCACGAATGCCTTGATCTGCTTCATGGCGTTTCCTCCTCGGTTCTTGCCTTGAGTGATCGCTGTTCTGCGCGGTTCTCCAACCATTCGTAGAGAACCGGTAGCAGCACGAGGGTAAGCAGGGTCGAAGTGATCAAACCGCCGACCACGACTGTCGCCAGCGGCCGCTGGGTTTCTGCGCCGACACCGCGCGACAGCAGCATCGGAACCAGGCCAAGAATCGCCACGCTTGCTGTCATCAGCACCGGGCGCAGGCGAAGGGCTGTGCCTTGGAGAACCGCCTCGCGCACCGCGAGCCCTTTGTCGCGCAGTTCATTGAGAAAGCTCACCAGCACGATGCCATTAAGCATGGCCACGCCGAACACCGCGATGAATCCGATCGCCGAGGGCACAGAGAGGTACTGCCCGGTGACGAACAAGGCGAGCAGCCCGCCAATGGTGGCGAATGGCACATTGGCTAGGATGAGCACCGCGTATTTCACCGAATTGAAGGCGGTGTAGAGCAGGACAAAGATGAAGAAGATCGTGATCGGCACGATCAAGGCGAGTCGGGCCAAGGCACGCTGCTGATTCTCGAACGCGCCACCCCATTCGATCCAGTAACCGGACGGCAAGGTCACCTGCTGGCCGATCGCCGCTTCGGCATCCTTGACGAAGCTGTCGACGTCGCGGCCACGCACATCCATCTGGATGACGGCATAACGCTGCAGTTGCTCGCGACGTACGAAGGAATAGCCTTCGGCCACACTGATGTCGGCGACTTCTGACAACGCCACCAGGGCGCCGGTGGCCGAGCGCAATGGAATTCGGCGCAAGGCCTCGACGCTGTCGCGGGTTGCCTCACTCAGACGCACCGCGATATCGAAGCGCCGAACGCCATCGAGCAGCACGCTGACCGGTTCGCCACCGAGACCGTTGCGCACGATGGTCAAAACGTCATCAGCGTTCATCCCGTGGCGGGCGAGCTCGTCGCGATCGACCTGGATGCGGATCTGCGGCTTGCCGACATTCGCCTCCAGCGAGAGATCGGCAACACCCTCGACGTTCGCGAGTACATCTTTCAACTGGGCACTGATACGGTCGAGTTGCTGCAGATCCTCACCATAGAGCTTGAGGGCCAGCGTTGCCCGCACACCTGAGATCAGTTCCTCGACGCGCATTTGGATCGGCTGGGTGTAACCGGGCACAACGTTGGGCACCACTTCCTCGAGCGTTTCCTGCATGGCTTCTTCCAACTGCTTGATGTCGCGCCCGCTGATCCACTCGTCCTCCGGTTTCAGTGCGGTATAGATTTCCATGTAGTTGACGTCGGCCGTCTCGCCCTTTTCCGCGCGACCGATCATCGCCAGCGTGGTTTCCACTTCAGGAAACTTCTTGAACGCCTCCGAGATCGTGTTGCTGGTGGCGATGGATTCGTTGAGCGAAGTGGATGGGATGCCGGTCACGCGCCACATGATTGAACCCTCCTGCAACTGCGGCATGAATTCCTTGCCGAGAAACGGGAACAAGGCAAGGCTGACCAGCAGCGCCAACACCGCACTGACGACGACGATCCGTTTGCTGGCGAGCGCCTTGTCGAGCAGGGGCCGGTAGCCCCGCTTGATTCGTGCCACCAGCCAGGTATCGCGCTCCGGCTTCGGCTTGAGGATCAAGGAAGCGAGCACGGGGATCAGGGTCAGACTCAGGACCAGCGAGCCTGCCATGGCGAAGGCGATGTTGAAGGCCATCGGTTTGAACATCTTGCCTTCCAGTCCTTCCAGTGCGAACAAGGGCAGGAACACAACGATGATGATGATGATCGCGAAGGCAATCGGATTGGCGACCTCGCGGGCCGCGGTCAGAACGGCAGCCGTGCGATTGACCTTTTCGCCATGTTCAAGACGTTCGGCCATGACCCGAAAAGCATTCTCGACCATGACCACAGCACCGTCGACCATCATGCCAATACCGATCGCGAGCCCCGCCAGCGACATCAAGTTGGCGGAGAGCCCGGCTTGGCCCATGCCGATGAAGGCGATCAGCATGGCCAGTGGCAAGGTGACGATCACGACCAAGGCCGAGCGTAGTTCGCCCAGAAACAGGAACAGGATAATTGCGACCAGGATGGAGCCCTCGATCAGCGCGCGCACAGCGGTTCCTACCGCCTTGTTGACGAGATCGGTGCGCTCGTAGATCGGCTTGAGCACCATGGTTTTGGGCAGGGCGTCGCGTACGACGTCGAGTTTGCCCTTGACCGCCTCGACCACCGCTTTCGCATTTTCGCCAATACGGGCCAGGGCCATGCCGAGGACGACTTCCTGGCCATCGCGCGTCACCGCACCGAATCGCGGCGCGGGGGCTTCCACCACGGTGGCGACGTCACGCAGGTACACCGGCACGCCATCCTCGGCCTTGAGCACGATCCCGCCGATATCGGCGGTCGATATGAGCAGACCCAGGCCGCGCACGAGGAACTGCTCACGTCCGACATCCATGACGTTGCCACCGACCTGACCGTTGTTGGCCGGGATCGCATTGATCACATCGCTGAATCCAAGCCCACGCGCATAGAGGCGTTGCGGATCGACCAGAATCTGATATTCACGCTCGCCTCCGCCCCAGGACGAGACATCGTCGACGCCCGGCGCGGTGCGCAGGACGAGTCGCACCATCCACTCCTGCCAGGTACGCAGATCCATATCACTGACCTGCGCCGGGTCGACACCGGGCGCGCGCTCGACCGTGTACCAGAACACCTGACCGAGGCCCGAGGTGTTTGGACCCATGCCGGGTTTTCCGTAGCCGGGCGGCAAACGATCACCGATTTCCTGCAGGCGTTCGTTGACCAGTTGGCGTGCGAAATAAATGTCCATGTCATCTTCGAAATAGACCGAGACATAAGACAGTCCGAACAGGCTAACCGAGCGGATCTCCTGCACCTTCGGCAAGCCGGCCAATGCGGACTCGATCGGCGTTGTCAAAAGCAGTTCGACGTCCTCAGCGGCCAAGCCGGGCGACTCCGTGTACACATTAACTTGTGCCGGGGTGACGTCCGGGAACGCATCAATCGGCACGTCGTGCACGGCGCGCAAACCGAGAAAGGCGACCACGGCAAAGACGATGATGATCAGAAATTTGTAGCGCAGGGAAAATTCAACCAGACCGTTCAACATGACGGACCTCCGCCCAGTGACGGGAAGGAATCAGTGACCATGTCCTTCTCCCATTTGCGCTTTGAGAATCTGGGATTTCAAGGTGAATGCGCCGGTCACGACGACGGTGTCGCCCGTTTTCAATCCCTCGCGGATGACCGTGTGGTCACCGATGACATCGCCGACGCGAACCGGCACAGGGGCAAATGCGCCGTGTTCATCACGGCGAAAGACGACCGTCTCCCCTTCAATCTGCACCAACGCACCGTTCGGAACCGACAGCGAGTCTGACGTTTGCGATTGCGCGGAAGCCAATCTGCCGGCCTCGAAATACACATCGACGTAATCACCTCCATGCAGTCGATCGTCCGGGTTTGGCACCTCCACACGAACAGATGCATTGCGTGTGGCTTCGGAGGTCCGGTGCGCGCTGTGCATGACCGTCCCGGGCATGCGTTGGCCACCGGCGATAACGGTTGCCGGCGCTCCCGCCTGCACGCGAGACACCGCGTCCGAAGGCAGCTTGGCGTCAACCCAGACGGTCGATTCATCAACGAGACGAAACAGCGGCTTGCCGGGTTCGATGCGCTGACCGACGACAAAATCATCTTCCGTCAGGCGTCCGGCGTGCGGTGCAGTCAATGTGAATTCACCGTTGCTGCGTCCCGCAGCAGCCCCGGGCAGGCCATAGGCGCGTGCCGCAGCCCGCGCTCGGTCTACAGCCACCTGGGCCTCCTTGATACGGCGACCCGAGACGGCCTCGCGGCCCAAGGCCGACACCCGACGCCACTCCTCTTCGGCAATGCGCAAATCGGCCTGGGCATTGGCAACTTCAACACTGGACAAGGTCACAAGCGCGGCGCCGGCTTCAACTTCATCACCGATCCGCGCATGGCGACGGACAACGAGCGCTTCGACGCGAGGCGTGATCAGTGTGGTGCCATAGGCGTTGTCGATCACTTCGCCAGGGGCGCGCAGCTCCTCGGTCAGCAAACTGGGTCGGAGGGTCTGCGATTGGACACCGGCGGCGGCCAATGCTGCCTCGTCCATGCGTATGCCGGATTCGGAGGCTTCTTCCTCCGCATGCTTGCCTTCCTCACCTTGATGTCCGGATGTTGCGGACTTATCCAGTTTGACTTGCGCGTGCTCGGCCGGGCCGGCCGGACCCGATTCATCGGCTGACTTTGAGCAGGCGGACAGAGAAAGCACTAGAGTCGACAACAGTAGCGGGCAGAACAGTGTGCAAACTTTCATGGGAATAGTGCTCATGGCGTGGCCTCCAGTCCGGACCAGCGTTCGAGCTGACCGATGGCGGCGAGATAGTCGGTGTAATTGCGCCAGACGCGTGCTTCGAGTTCGGCACCGGCCAGGGCCGTGTCGAGGGTCTGCTTAAGCTGCAAAAGATAGTCGGCGGTCGATAACTCCCCCTCGCGCCACAGGCGTTCGAGCAGGTCGGCACGTCGGTCCACATCGGTGCCGCGGCTGGATTGCCAGCGATCCCAGGCGGTCCGCGAGATGGCGTAGCTTTCGATGACGCGACGGTTTTCGGTACTGAGTTCCAGCGTTACGCGCTCGGATTCGGCCTCGGCCGCATCCGCCTCGGCCTGCGCCGCGATCACCTCGGCGCCGTAGGAGTTGCGCACAAAGAGCGGTACGCGCAGCGTGACGCCGATGACGTTGTCGCTGAAACTGCCATAGTCGATGCGTCCACCGTTGACGCCGAGCGTGGGATCGGCGATCCGGTTGCGTCGGGCGACGACGACTTCGCGCTCAGCCGCCGATGCGGCAGCATGCGCCACCTGCCAATCCGGTAGTTGCTCAATATCAGCGGCCGTTGCCGTTGGTTCGGGAAGGGTATCGGTCGGAAGTACGGTGGCTGTCACCGTATCTCCGGCTCCGCCCACCGCGCGGAAGCGCGCCTCGGCGTCGGACCGCTCGGACTCCAGTTGGGACTGCTGAACTTGCGCCTCATCACGCGCCAGTGCGGCGAGGTCGCGTTCCAGACCTGAAATGTCATCGGCGGAATATTGCTTGTCAGCCAAGGTTGCAAAGCGCGTGACCAGCGCCATTCGGCGCTCGCCAATCCCGACGCGCTGAGTGGCGGTGAGAAGGTCCGCCCAGCCATTGAACCATTGACGAGCGAACTCGCGACGCCGCACCCGGGCCTCGGCGACGGCCTGATCGACCCGGGATTCTGCTGCTTCGCTGCGAGCCCTGCGCTTGCCGCTCAGGTCCAGAGTTAGGCTGACGCCAGCCGTGCTGGTGCGATCCGGACCTTCCTTGTTGGAATTGAACTCAAGCTCGGGGTTGTAGAGCGGTTGACCGGCGGCATCTCGACGCGCATTGGCCGCAGACAACTCGGCCTCCGTGACGCGAAAGCGGGGATGCTGCTGCCAGGCCGCTTGAAGGGCGCTACGGAGTGCGAGCGGGGCCAAGGAGCCGTCGCGCTCCGCCGATGACGAAGCGCCCTGTGCAACATTTGAGAAACAAATGGCGACCGCCAGACACGCGACCGTGCACTGTCGCGTTGAACGAAATGAAGGCATGAAACAATCCTCTGAATACAAGTCAGCTTTCGGCGAATACCGCCAAAAGGAAGCAGTGACTTGTTCAGACGATCGGTGGGCGCAGCTCTCTGGCGAGAGGAATATTGCTGCTCGTACTGGTGACCCGTTCCGGTCCAGAGCAAGCAACGATGGACGGCATGATCGGTTGCACGGGTAACACGGCAGCCGCCTGGTGACAGCCGCAATGCTCGCAGGCACCGTTCAGATCAAACGGGTTCTCACCTGTGGGCTCACTGGACTCTGCGACAAGAGTGACTCCGTCGATGGACGCTCCAGCGCCTTGGGCAAGATCCAACATGTCATGCGCCGTGCAGGCGACAAACCCCATCAGCTTCAGCGCAAACACCAGCAACAGCAGCACCGGCAATCGCGAGGATTGGCGCAATGTTGTCAGTATGGCGGGTGAGGAGCGGAGTCGCATCGGGTAACGATACAGGGGACTTGCGGTGTTACAAAATTTCGTTTCAACGTCCGGACAGGACCTATGCGCACACGAAAGTGCGCATTTCTTCAATGTGTATCAAACGAAGAGGGCCTCGCAGACACAGGTCCTACAACACAAGCATCCGCAATAAAGCGACCAAGACCGCGCTGGTCATCCTTGCCAAGGTGATTGCAAAACGCCGTCGACCTGCTCACCTTCGCCACAGCAACTGACTATCTTCGCCGGCGGAACTGACTACAGCCGGCGACCACGTTGCCCATGCCTCGCTCATTCCTGGCATCAAACCTGACCACCATCGCAAGCGGTCCCGGCTAGATTCGCTAGTCGGCACCTATCGTGGTGTTTTTTCGGCTTTCCGAAGCGCGAGCACCGTCGCCAACGGCATGAAGAGTGTCAATGGGGAGTTGGGCAGAACAATGAAACCGTGATGCACGTAGAAGGCAGCTGCTGAAGCGTCCTTGGCATACACCATCAAGGCGTGGGCGGCGATCTCGGAGTGGGTGGCGCGGTTGAGCGCATCGGCCAGCAAGGCACCGCCCAAACCCCGATCCTTGAATGCCTGATCGACAGCCAAGCGACCCATGCGAACCGCAGGCACGGTCGGATAGCGCGGCAGCTTCTTGCCGCTGCTGGCCGGAAGATCGGCCAGCAGAATGCTGGCTGATGCCAAGGTGTAGTAGCCCGCTATCTGCTGCTTTCCATCCAGCGCCACAAAACAGGCAGCGACGCGACGACGCATATCCTGGGTGACCTGCTCTCGAAAGTAGCGATCGAGCGCTTCCGAGCCGCTATTGAACCGGGTTCGGTCATGCGCTTGATCGAGCGGCACAAGCAGGAACGGCGGGTCGTTCATTCAACGCGCAAAAGTTTTTTGCGACGAGCAAAAGCACGTTTCAGAGCCGGGGACGGCCGGGGTGGTGACAACAACGCCTGTGCAAAGCACTGCTGATCAGTCAGCGACAAGCGGACGACTTCGGCTCGCTCGATGGCACGTTGCGCAGCAACCTGCACGGCATCGATCACGAAATCCGTCATGGTCCGGCCTTGAAGCTCGGCGGCACGTTTGAGCATCGAATGCAGATCGGTACTGATCCGGGCTTCGAGACGGGCGGTAGAAATGGATGTGGGCATGGTCTTGTCCTCCTGACGCAAGCATACGGCATATTGCCGTACAAGAACACGCATCAGAACCTTACCGTTCCGGTTTAGTCGGCCGATTCCTGCAAGGATCTTGCTACCGTCGCAGCACGATCTCCAGTTATTGCTTTATCCCCACGATGTCCAGCCGCCCCCCCTCTCGGCACTCAGTGCAAAGGCGGCTTTGAGCACGCGCAGGCGCTCCGCTTGGCTGAGCGTCCTACCCATTGAGGCTGGGTCGGTATCGAGCCCAATGCCGACGCGATCGGCTAGCACCAGATAGATGGTGTGCATAGCCGCTTTCACCGGCTGCTCGCCAGGGCCACCCGGCATCCAGACCGGCTCAATGCCGTGAACCACGTATAGCGCGCGGAACGAAGCGACAGGCATTTCCCGCGCGCCACGTTCATAGCTGGCATTCCATAGGCGCTAACCGACAAGACAAGTGAATCTGCAGAAGCACCTTGGCTCAAATTCGAAGTAGCACGCACAGCCTTCAGCCGGTGACTCTGTAGGAGGTTCTGCGAGGTTGTTGCGAGACTGCTCATACGCGCCGGTGAATCGCATTCAGATTGCGGGCATTTTCAATAACAACAACGGCACGACAATTAACCGTCGCCCAGCTGGTATGCCAGTTGCCGATGCCGGGCAAGTCAGTTGCCTATCCTGGTCAATTCTGCTGGCAATGGTTGGTCAGCAAGCTGGCAAAATTCACCCACGATAAAGTTATCTAATCGAAAGTCGGGTCCGGCTCAATCGGCCCATCTTTTCAGTCTCACTTCAAAGACGATCAAAGTGCCAAACATCGCGGCGACGCATGATCTGCCCTACAGACCATCGATAGCTGCAGATTCCCTCCTCGTGAGTCATCGTGCCAAGAGAAGGCGCGAGGAGACCCACTCCAGCGCGCATCTCAGTGCGTTCAGGCACAGATTCATTGAGGTTTCGATATATTCGAAACCCTGTCATTCACTCGGCTTACATCACACACAATCGCATCCGCGGATGGAGGCGACCAAGCGCCGTGTGATAGATGGAGCGTCGCGATAGTTTCCTTTTCAAATCGTGTGATTGAGAGCTAAACTTAGCGCCTTGTATGGCATCCTTTTGCATATGGTCGTATTGAAGGGATCCTTCCGATGACCAAAAAGAAGCGCCCAGAAGACCTTTTGCCCCGCGGCCGGCCAAGGAAGATTCGCAAGTCCAAGGTGCCGCACCGCGAGCGTGCGCAATCTCCGTTTCTGCTTACTGAAATGCAGCGCAAGGATCTCCCGGAGACCTCACCGCTGCACATGGTTTTCGACGCTCCGCCTCTCGTGTCAGACAAGTTTCATGGTGCGCTCGATCTGACTGATTTCCCAATCAACTTGCCCTCCGTGCGGACAGAGCTGACGGCTGAGCATGTCAAAAATGCCAACAATAATCTAATTGAAGTCCGGAAGGTCGGCACCATCGCCTACGCTCACAACAGCCGCAAATCGATGCGCACTGATTGGAGTCATTGGCTGGCGTATTGCATCGTAGAGGACCGGGTTGTTATGCCGGTCAATTTGGCTGATCTAAAGGATTTTCTCGATGCACTGATCGCGGCAGGCTATAAACGCGCCAGCTTGGAGCACCTGTTGTTCACTCTCAAAATCGCCTGTGAGGTTTGGGGGTGTCCCTGCCCCATAGAATCTCTGGTATTTCGCAGTTACTGGAAACGGGTGAGCCGCGAAGAGCTCGTGAAGTCGCAGTATCAGGCGCCCCCTCTAAACGTGGAAGACTTAGAGGCACTCGCAGCATCCACGCCCGACGACGATCCCCGGGCTCTGCGTGATCTGGCCTTCGCTGCGGTGGCCTACGATGCCATGGCCCGCGCTTCCGAGTTAGTCGCGATGCGTTGGGAGACCATCACATTCGAAGCTGACGCCGAGGGCGGCGCCAACGTCAAATTGCTACGCTCCAAATCGGACGTGACTGGCGATGGCGTTGATCTCTACCTAACGCCGGAAACGGCCAATCGACTGCGCGCGTGGCAGCAGCATGCCGTTCCCGGAAACCCCTTTGTATTCCATGCCCTGCCACGCCATGCAAGCCAAGTGGGAAGCAAGACGAAAGCCCTATCGATTCGCGAGGTTTCGAGAACTTTCGAGCGAATCGCAAGACGGTCTGGCACAACGAAGCATTTGTCTGGTCACTCAGCCAGGGTCGGAGGTGCACAGGACATGACACGCGTTGACATGGAATTACACACTATTATGCAAACAGGTCGTTGGAAATCCCCTAGGATGCCGGCCCGTTACGCCGAGAGGGTATTGGTCAGGCGCTCTGGCAAAAATCGTTCTGAGGCGCTCAAGACTCTGCTTGATGGTTCAAAGCCAGGCAGTGGCCAAAGTTGATGCGAGCAGGTGCATGCCTGTCAGAAGATGCGGTTTGGAGACATTTTCTATAGTCCGCCTTCGTTGCAGTGAGAAGGCAACATGCGCTCATGCTTAATAGCGTCAGCTTCCGTCACCTCAAGCGACCTTCCTTTCATGCCCCGGCTTCAGTCAGTTCCGAGTCACCCGCAACGTCTACCGGACGCGCCCGATCTAGAGCGGTCTCTGAAATGGGAGTGGTCCAATAGCTTTCTCCTAATCGACTGGCCAAGAGAAAGCTTCCCGCGAGAGTGCTAAACGGAACTGCCAAATGACGGGAGAATTGCGTGACAGATTGGCCGTTTTGGCGTGCACGATCAGCGTAGCCATGAATCGACCTGACGAGTTCTCGGTCAGCCAAACCACTCGCCCCACCCCCATTACGAAGAAACCAGGAAGCAACACTTTTTGCTCCCGTCCACATCAGGGCACAACCCTGTCCAATTGAATGCTGACCCAGCAAGGGTCTAAGCGAGGGAGCAGCCGTGCGAGCGAGTGCGGGATTTAGGTTGTGCACAGAGAGCGCGTACTCGCCAAATGAGATGCACTCTCCTACTCCTAAAGCCTGCCAAGTATCCAACAACACCGCTCTGGTTCCAGGGGTACTCTCGAATGCATCTAAATAGGCCGCCAGTCGTTCCCCCAGGCTTCCCCGTGTAACGTCATTCCAAACAACAGTCCAGTTCGAGTCCTCAAGACTGGAATCCTCCCACGAAGCCTCACTCAGAGCGTCATCCAGTCGTCTTTTCGAGCCAACCGGGGCCAGAACGCCGGCATCGAGGAGCGACATCAGAACGCGATGGCGCAGTGCACGATGGGGGGCAAGGCGAGATCCGAATCCTGGATGCGTGCGCAGAGAGCGGTATCCAGGGTCTGACCCAGCCAGAATGACGGCCTGAAGGGCCATGGCACCAAACAGTCCCAATTCTTCCGGGCTGGAGAGCACGGGAATCACCTCGTAGTTGGGCCGCCCAGAAGCGGCCATATTGGCCTTGCCCAAGACTTCAAAAATAGTCGATTTTGGACTATTCGAAAATCGACTTTTGCGTGTGAGCTGGTCACCGGCAAGATTGATGGCAAGCTCAACACACAACGAGAACTATCAGTGCTTATTGTCGCTGCTGCGCCGCACTCGGCTGCGCGCCGGCATCACTCAGGAGCAATTGGGTGACAGGCTGGGCAATAGTCAAACCTTTGTTTCAAAATGTGAACGCGGTGAGCGCAGAATCGACGTCGTCGAGTTCGTGGAAATCTGCGACGCCTTCGGCGCGGACCCCGTGGACATGATGCGGACCTACTTGTCCAAGCGCAGCAAGAAGGCCATCCCAAAATCTCAAACCAGAAGTAAAAAGGAACTCAGCTAGTCCTCACTGGTTGATCGGGCCCAGCCGTCGAAATGATTATTCCGGGAATTTCCCCAAGCTATGGCTACGTCGTGCTTCAGCCAATCGTCGGGACTCGATGCTCATCATGAGCCTGTGTCCACTGAGGTACGGGGCGATAGAGGTCTCACTGCCGAGCGAAGTGCCTTCGGTGTGCAGCAAGTCGAACAACTGGGCGCTATCAGATCGGGCAGTGGTCCACGTCCAACAACGACCACGTCTGCCGAAGGAGTCTCGATGACTATGCTGCCTAGTCGCAGTTGCGCGTCAGAAAGTTCTAGGCGTTCAATGACATCCCGCACACCCTCCTGTCCGGCGAACAGGCATTTGCTGCTCGCGTCAGCCTCCATCCGGTAAGCGATGCGCATAGCCGCGAATCGTTCGCAGAATGCGCTCAATATTTGATGAGCCCACACTCGAATGTCACTACCCATCGCCGATGGCAAGAACATCTCCAGAATTGGCCTGTGGCCCCTCGGTGCGTGGTTGCGACAGAGCGAGTAGCACCAGTAGAGATACGCTTGAGCCACATGACATCCGTCCACGAGTCTTGACGCGAATTTGCCATCGCCGAAGTTCATAACAAAAAAGTCTCGCTCCATTCGCAGCAAACATTCGCCGTGCCCAACTAGGTACCGGCGACGGAGATGGCGAGCGATAGACTTGAAGACAGCTCTGCGTTCGCGTGCGGCCTCATCATCTAGCGGGAGGTGGTGGGAAGCGCTGTCTTCTGCACCATGAGCTCGCATTGAAATGCGAACGTGCCGCAATGATGTGATTCGCGGTGTAACACATTTATGAATCTCCTTTGGCAGCGGCTCAATCGCATCCAGCACCCATAGAAACCGCACGGGTGGCGGGACGGACTCCGTTTCTTCCGTCCGATACGGAAAGCCTGGAATGCTCGAGTTAGAGGTAAGCTGCGAGACGCGCCGGCACCAGGCCGCAAAGGGTGCCCATGCTCTTTCCTGATCCGCACGATCAGAAGCCGATATGTTCACAAGAGCACGGTCGGAAAAAGGCATCAGATACGCTTTGCACTGTCCGCATGCAAGGCCATCGCGCGTCCGTTCGAAACTATACGATGGCAATGCACTGCCACAGTGCAAGCATTCTGTCAGGTAGCGTTCCCCATGTATTGGACAACGATCTAAGCCGAGCACCTGATCGAAAATCGACTGATACCCCTTTTCACGGCACATAGAGCACAACCGTATCTGGCTATCGTCCGCCACCTGCCGAAGCCAGGCGCCGACCCTGCATTTCAACGAGGCTCCGTGAATGGCCTTCAACAACTCGCCGAATGCCGATCCTTCGGCCTGCCCGAGGGCGCTCATCTGCGGCATCCAAGTATCTGTTGCGAGGAAACTTTTCGTGAGCCGAGGATTTTTCATTCGCGACGAGACATCCTGCATGTCGAAGGGCTCTAGAAGCTCCGCGCCGCTCACTTGATTAACATGGCAGTACTGCTGGTGAATGCACCACGCGGACATGAATGGACTCACGTAGTGGCGGGACCATCCGATGTGGCCGCGTGCCGTTACGAGGCGATTCCACGTTTCATGTCGCTCAAAGAAGGTCTTTTTCATCGTCGATATCGTCATTATCAAACCAGTCGCTCGAAGCGACTGCTTCCTGCCATTGCTCGACTGTTCCTTTCCAGCCGGCGCTGTCGCAGTCTGTGAATTCTGTTAAGAAATGTTTGATCGCGAGCGCCATCCACTCCATGCCAATATTGATCTTCTCTTTCGGACCGTTACCGATGAAGGCCTGGAGTGCGAGTTTGCTTTCGTGTTTGAACCGCCACCCTGCGCGAAACGCCTGAGGGAAAAAGAACTCGCTGTACGAAACCCCGGTAGATTCCGGGAAGCGCGTTTCATCAAACAGTTTGAAGATCGCTTCGGCGTCACTGAGAGTTCGGATGGCGCGAAATGCCCGTAGGCGACGCAGGAATCGATCCGTTAAATCTCTACGGCCCGTTTGGATGAGCGAGTTGCGGCGTTCGATGAGTTGCGGCTGCCCAAATGAAATGACCACGAGAGCGATGCCATTTCTCCACAGATGCGTTTGGACAGCCTTGAGCCATGTCCATTCGCACTCACCCCAGTTCTGGGCCTCATCGACGAAGAGAACTACTCGACGGTTGTCTCCATCCTTCCCGAGCGCGAGGTACAAGTCCTTCGCTTGCTCACGTCGTTCCGCACCCGTCCGTCCGTGTCGCAAAGGAAATTTAGCGCCCTTTAACATATCCGCATAGAACGCATTCTCGGTTGGGTTGCTGCTCAAATACGCTTCCATGAACAGGACGGCAGTCGCCGGGAAGGCCTCTCGGATGCTCTCAACCATGCTCAAGAGGCAGCTGGTTTTGCCCATTCGCGGTGGGCTCACGAACCCAGTACCCGTCCGTTTGTTGTATACATCGCTGCTCACGAGTTTCCCGCTCTCCGTAATCACCGGCGTAGGCAAAAGGAACGACCGATCCCAAACGACGACTGGGTGCAAATCCCATATCTCTTCGCGCCACGCGATAAACGCATCAAGACTGTCGGGGGCAAGCAAGGCTTCAGAAAAGGAAATTTCTTGGCGAGGTTCAAACACGACGGTTTCCTCCTACACGATGCACCAAGGGCGGCGCTCGCCGTGATACGACGCTGTGATCCGGTGGTGCATGTGGATTCTTTTTGGCGAGCGATCCAGCGGCAACACCCGTGACTTGCGCCTCCCGTGCTAACTGCGTCGCGGCCTTGGAAACTGTTTGGCGTGACCCTTTCTTCTTACGTTGGGTTGCCTCCTTGTGCAGAACCTGATGCATCGCTGTAACAGGGTCGGTGGAACCGTCGAGAACCAGTCGACCGTCATCGATATATCGGTTGATTTGACGGCGCATCTCAAGGCTATGCGCATGGTGGCGCCATTTGCCCTGGGCCGTTGCCGTGCCGAGCGAGGCGCCACTGGACTTTGCAAATACATCGATGGTACGGATGTCGTCCGGCCGCACGTGAAGGAGAACCTCCTCACCCGATAGCTTCGGATTTTGCGCGATAGTCGGGTTCGTGTAGTTCGCGCGTTGAAACTTAATTCGAGGTCGCCTCCCCGTTGCCGACGAACCCCGGATGTGCGCGTAGAACACATGGGTGTCGAGTTCCGGGGCGAGTGGAGTCACGGGTGGTAACACCGGAAATAGTGTTCGCCCGTTTCGTGGATCGATGAGATCCCTCATGGTGTCGAGTGGCGACATGCCGAAGCGACCCTCGGAAGATTTCGCGTTGTACCCCGCGATCACTAAGTCAATGAGATCAAGCACAAGGTTCAAGTGCACACGATGCTTTACAGCCGCAGCAACGGGATCAGAGCGACGAGAATCCTTTGGATGGGAACCGGTGCTTGAGACAACACGTTGAAACCCCGCTTGCTCAAGTGCTCCAAAAATGCGCTCGACTAGCGGGCGGCGCATCCACTTCCTGACTGGGCCCCAGTTGACGGCGCAGCCGATGCGCCTCACCAGGCGATCAGTGACGGCCCACGAGTAGTTGATTAACGCGTTGTCGACGAGAAGGGCACAAAAACCATACGGACAGAATCCATCAATAGCGCCCAGCGGTAGGCCGCTACCAGCGGCGTACTCCATTCCCTTCACGAGTTCCCGCTGCTTCCATGGCTTCACCAGCGGCATTGCCGCTGCCAAGATGTCGTCACTACTGCACTCGCGACGCACAACCACGTAGTATCCAAGAACAGTACCTTCCCTTCCGTCGCAAATGAGTAGAATCATCAATCGTTCAATCGGAATCCACGCGACACCTTCTGGTGTAGGCAAGCCGATTACACCAATAAGGTCAATTCGGTGCGCATCCATCTCCGCAACGTCCAGCGGCGCCATGGCCAGCAAAATGCGATCTTTTCCAGTGCCTGTGCACATCTTCGACGCAACAAGCTCGCCATATCGCGCCGCGACTGCGCGGGGGCCGTGCGTGGCAATTGTATTTGCAACAAACGAATCGATTGTGCGCCGACCTTTCCAGCGAGCATTGAATGGCCACTGAGTGGCTTCGACGCCAAGCTCACTGCATTTCTCGAGGAAAGCCGCGTGTAGCGCTTTGTTCGAAATGCGCGGCTCATGTATGTGTCCGGGAATCGGCGTCTTCGTGACGAGTGCTTGGAGGTACTTCTCCAGACCGTCAAATCGCTTGAAGAGTTGGTGCAAGGCGCCTGCGCCATTACCGCTTCCAGTGACTTCAGTTTGGCGCACATAGGGTTTACGCATTGCGTTTGGTAAGATGCCCCGCCAACCGGCTAGTCTGCCGTCATCGGCAACCTGGATGCACTTGTTGAACTTGCGCAGGAGCTCGCGATGCGAGTAGCCGTACTCCTCGAGCAGCGAAGCGACAGGAGTGCCGCGAGTGTAGGCCGATATCACGTTGTGCCACTGACCGATAGTGTTGCTCAATTTGTCAGCCAGCCCTTCGGTTGAAATTGTCGGCCAGATCGACGTGTCCAAGAGTCCACTTGGTGCGCTTTTACGGGTAAGTGGAGGGTTCATTGTCACGACACACGACTCACGCTTGTCATGCCGGTCAGCGGCGATTCATTGACGTCCATTGCCACGCGTCCGTGCTGAAGGAGTTGAAAGGCAGCCGCGCAAACAAGCGCTTCCGGCACTTCGCTAATCCGCGCAGAAAGTTCGTGCAATGCCAAGCCGTATCGTTGCGTCGAAAGACACGTGAGCACCGCGTTGCGCGCCTCCGTCAGGGATGAGCATCGAGCAGCGCTCAAGAAGCGCAACATGCGCAGCGAGTTTTGGATGCGCTGTCGGTTCGCCTCGAGCGTCTCCGCAGTAATGCGAACGTAGCTCGCATGGAGCGTTTCAGCTGCGGCGTGCAGGCGGCCGATGCGGACGCTGTCTTCGTTCTCATCTTCCGCATTGCGGCCCGAGACTTCGCGGCATTCGGTATGCCCGTCCCGGAATTCGACAATCGCGTCAAACTCAATGGTTTCAGTGGTACCGAGGAGCGTCGTCTTCTGGGGGATGGGAGCCAGGTCAAACTGCCGCACGTCCGGCGCGAACTCGATATCTAGAAAGTGTAGGTACTGAAGGTCGCTGCGCAAGACCCACTCGCGTTTGGTTCGAGCGCTATAGACCAACCAAATGTTGTGGGCATTCTGTTCTCGCTGCCTGCACGCAACAAACAAATTGCGGCGAAGCTTGGCCATCGGTGACTTCTTGGTAGTTGCTTTAGCCATGATGTTGTCCTCCGGGAACTCGGAGGCAAGGGTGAACGCAGCCGTTGAAACGGAAAATCAATGGACCACCTTTGCTATTGACAGCGGCCATCAAGTGTACTAATGCGTTAACCTATAAACACTTTTATTTAACATACTGATAGGCCGCTCGCAGCATCGGGTGGCCTTCGTCGTTTCTGGGCTACGTCGCTTTTGCCTCCGTCACGTGAGCCGCACAGCTAGCTTGCTAGTGCGGCAACAATCCGGCTTTCCTCCTGTCAAGGAGCCTATTCGCCGGATTTCCGACTTTCACGAATAGGGCAAATACGTAGTAGACTTCAAGTAGTTTATTTCGCTCATTCAGATAACGATGAGCCGACGCAAGCTGCCGCTACCATTGCGCGAACTAGCTAGAACCGCACACCAGGTTCTTAGCCTTGATGTTGCGCGGCAGAAAGATTTGTCCCTGACAGATCTTGCAGTGCTCTTCTACGACCGACCGCACCCTGGTGAAATCAAGCAATCCATGGACCGGCAGACCGTGCCTCAATCCCGACGCGTACTCTCGGGCATCCGGCAAGTAAGTCCTCGAGCAATTCGAATCTTTGAGGAGTGGATACACGTTCTGAATCCCCAAGTTCCACTCCAGGCGCTCCGCGAACCGTTTGCCCAAGCATTGGGTAAACTGAGTTTCCCGCACATCATTGTAGAACAAGCAAAGAAGAAGGATCTCATCTTTGATCGTGGAGTCTTCAGGTCACAAGCCGCTTGCGATCATTTGAGCCTCTTCGTACTAGAGGTAGTTACCCTTAGGCGGCTAGTCAATAGCGCCCCGTTCGCCGATTCGCTCGAACAAGGCTGGTATGTTGCGCTCGCACTGCTTGAATGTATTGAGGATATTCCGCCGCTTAAAGAAAATGCTGAACAGCTTTGGTGTTGGATTGTCGAGCAATATTTGCCTAGTGAGGAGCATGCAATTCGGTACGGTACGTCTTTTGACCGGCTTGGAATTGTGGCTCCTTTTTCAGCCAACAGCCTGATTCAGCGGGTGTATGCCTTCGCGCGCCTCTTGCGTAGCGTCTCGTTGGGTCTTCCGGTGCTCGATCGCAAAGCGCTCTATCAGCCTATTGAAGTGCCCAACCCACTTATGTGTGACTTTACGACTGCAGTTGCGTCGATTCTCTTGGCCACCCTCAAGGGAGCGCCGACACGTGATACATCCGGGGTGCGCTATCTGAAGCCACTTCAGACCAATCCCCTTGCTCCAGACAGCATAGATAGCACTATTGCGATTGCAGTACATCGCCAGTCAAGGGGTGCGCAAGAGGACCCAAGCTATGCACTTCATATTGGCATCGGAGCAAGGGTGCTCAAATACATGGTTTAAATAGCGCTCCACCGCGCCAATTTGGCCGCTGGATCACCCCCGATTTTTCGGACAGGCTATTTAACCGACCAGCACCCTGGCTGACAAAATTGATTCGCGAGTATTCTGAACCGTTCCTCGCCTGACAATTTCACTTCGTGTAGCTACACGCATGACACATTTGGTTCCCGAGACGATGTCACTTTGCTAAGGGATCCCGATCAGGAGCCCCAAAAACACGAGACAAATGCAACTGACAAAATTACCTTTTCACTTCGAAGGACTATCCGCCAAGGCACTTCTCGCCGGGGCGCAACTGCATCGACGCTTCGTGAGCAGCCCGTGCCCGCTGCGCCTGGCGCATGGCTTCTTCCTGTTGACGGCTTAGGCGCGCAGTTTCTCGTTCCATTTCGGCCTGGAATTCCGTCATCGCCTTGTTCATTGCTGCAGCAGCGCGACGCTCCTTGATTTCCGGAACTACAACAAATGCGAAAACGATGGCGGCTGCCACGCCTGTAATCGCACTGGCAATCTTGCTTTCAACGCTTGCCATTTCGGCTCCCCTGTTTTGCTGCCGTCGAGTCTACCCATCAATGGCGGAGGATGAGTATCGGACATTCCCGATCCTCAAAGTTGCGTATGATCAGCGACTTGTGATGAGATGGATCCGGATCAAGGCCGCTGTCCTGCGGGCTTTCAGACTCAAATGAAACCTTTCCGACGCCACCGCCTGCAGTTTCGCCTCGCCATTCTGGCGACGGTGGTCTTGCTGTGGTCGCAGTTCGTGCTCGCGGTTCACCCGATGTCGGCGATGGAGAATCCAGCCGAGTCGGCGGCGGTCCAGTCGATTGCGACCTTGCATGATGCGTGCGGCGAGCAAGCACCCATCGAGCAGTCCCCGGTCTGCAAGGTGCACTGCAGCCAAGGGGGCCAAAGTGACGTGGTCGGGCACGTTCCTGACCTGCCTTGCCTCCCTGTGGCGGCCTTGTCGACGTCCTTCACGACCACCGATGTCATCATTCGGGCTGTACGGCCGGACGCACGCGTTCCTGTTTCCTGGCATCGACCCACACGCCATCCTGCCAGTCTCCTGTTGATCTGATACCCGGTTGATGCCTGGTCCGGCGCCATTGGCGCGTCGGACCGGAAATCCACCGGCACGGCTGTCTCCTGGCGGCACGTTGCCCTCGCCCCTCTCACCTGGCTCCGGCCACGTGGTGTCGCAAGGCAAAGATCATGATCCTGTTTTCCCGCAAGACTTCGCGCCGGGCGCGAAGGCAAGCGATCGCGTGCCATCCCGGGCAGCAGCGTTCGCCCTCCAATAAAAATGTACTTATGGCAAGTGTGCTTGGCGCAATGCTGGCGATCGCGCCAGTCACGCACGCGCTTGCAGCGCCGCTTGAGCCGATTCCCGGCGCGACAGTCGAATCGCTGCGTGACTGGTTGATCGCCAACAACCCGCAACTCCAGGCCATGCAGTTGCAGACCGATGCCGCGCAAGCGGGTGTCTATCCCGCTGGTGCATTGCCTGACCCCGTTGCCTCGGTCTCCCTGCTCGGCATTGATCGCGACCATCCATCACTGTTGCCCGGGAACGTGGGATCGACGGTCTATCAAGTGCGCCAGAGTTTCCCGCTCTGGGGCAAGCGCAGGCTTGCCCGTGAGGCAGCGCAGCAGGAAGTGCAGGCCATTGATTTTGAACGCGATGCCGTTGCGCTCGACCTGCTGTCGCAGGCAGAACGATCCTACGTGCGCTATTGGCACGCCGGTGAATCGGTCAAGGTGGTCGATCGCATCATCACCTTGCTTGAACAGGTCGAAGACATTGCCAGTGTCCGCTATGGCCTTGGCGTGGCTGCCCAGCAGGATTCCATCCGCGCCCAGGTCGAGCGCACCACGACGCAACGCGAGCGCATCGAGCGCCTGTCCCTGCAGCAGCAGGAAACCGCATCCTTGAACGCCGTGCTCGGGCGTTCGGCCGACGCGCCGTTGACCGAGCCGGCGATGCAGCCGGTCCTCGCGATCAGGCAAGCCTCGCTGGCCGAAGCCTTGCGCAATCTTGAACACGGCGATCACCCGCTGTTGCGTGCGGACCAGGCACTGGCTGGTGCCGCGCGCAGCAATGTTGAACTGGAATCGCGCAATCGATTTCCGGACATCTCGCTGGGACTCGGTGCCATGCAGCGCGGCACGGCGCTGGACAGCTACGAAGTCATGCTGGAAGTGGAGATTCCCTTTCAGCAGCATGCCCGCCGCGAGCGCGAACGACGCTCACGCCTGCTTGAAGATGCGGCGCTTGCGCGCGCCGAGGCATCGCGTATCGAACTGCAAGGGCGTCTCGGCACGGCATGGGTGCGCTGGAGCAGCGCCCGCGAGCAGCGTCAACTCATCGAGAACACCTTGCTGCCGCAGTCGGACGCGAACTTCAAATCGGCGCTGGCCAGCTATCAAGTCGGTGAAGTCGATTTCGCGACCTTGCTTGCCGCATTGCAGGCCTGGCAAGGCACCGACCTGGCGCGTCTGGACACCTTGCGCGACGAACTCTTGAGCGCTGCGGATGTGCGCGCCATCGAAGGAAACCTGCCATGAAGATGCACAAGACCTTGTTCCTGGTCATCGCCCTGCTCGGCGCACTGGCGCTCGGCTGGATCGGCGGCTGGACGACGCGTCCTCACGACACGCCTGCCGTGTCCGAAACCCCGGCGACGAACGGTGAGCCGAAGATCCTCTACTACCGCAATCCGATGGGGCTGGCGGATACCTCGCCGGTGCCGAAGAAGGATTCGATGGGGATGGATTACATCCCCGTCCATGCCGGTGACGAGCCGGCAGGTGATGTCGGCACGGTCACGGTTTCGCCGGGCCGGATGCAGACCCTCGGCGTGCGCACCGAAGCAGTGCGCAGCACGGCTTTGGCCAGCCTCGTCCGCGCCAGCGGCACGGTCGAAATCGACGAAACCCGGCAATACGTCGTCGCACCGCGCTTCGAGGGTTGGGTCGAGCGCCTGTATGTCAACCAGACCGGGATGCAGGTACATGCCGGCCAGCCCTTGATGTCGGTTTACAGCCCGCAACTCGCGGCGGCGCGGCAGGAGTACCAATTGGCCGATGAGGCGGCGCACCGGCTTGCCAAGTCCGATCCGGCCAGTGCGGCATCGATGCAACGCCTGCGCGATGCCGCACGCACTCGGCTGCGCAACTGGGAGATCGGCGACGCGCGCCTGGCGGACCGCGGCGGCAAGGACAGCATGATCCTGACCTCCCCTGCCAATGCCGTGGTCATCGAGAAGTCGATCGTGCAGGGTGCCCGTTTCCAGCCGGGTGAAACCATCCTGCGCCTGGCGGACCTGTCAACGGTCTGGATCATGGCCAAGGTGCCGGTGATGCAGGCGACGGACATTGCCGTCGGCCAGCCCGCCCGCTTCGAGAGCGCCACCCTGCCCGGCCGAAGCTTCGCCGGTGATGTCGCCTTCGTGCAACCGGTGGTGGATGCCGCGTCGCGAACCGTCGACGTGCGCATCGCCCTGCCCAATGCGGATGGCGAACTGCGCCCCGGTCTGTTCGGCACGGTGTTGCTTGAACAGCCCTCGAATCAGCCGGTGTTGAGCGTCCCGCGTTCGGCCGTGCTCTTCGGTGGCAGCAGCCAGACCGTGCTGGTGCAGATCGCTCCCGGCCGCTTTGCCCCGCGCGAGGTGACCATCGGACGCCGTGCCGGCGATCGCGTGGAGATCCTCGATGGACTGACCCAGGGCGAGGAGGTGGTGGTTTCCGCGAACTTCCTGATCGATGCCGAGAGCAACCTCAAGGCGGCGCTGGAAGGTCTCGGAGCGGCGGCCGAGACTACGCACGAAGGCCATGCGACGCCCGCGGAAGATCCCCACGCCGGTCACCAGATGCCGACCGAGGACCCGCATGCGGGTCATCAGATGCAGACACAGGCTCCACCCACCACCGGCCAGACGCCGGCAGCGGACCCGCACGCCGGTCATCAAATGCCGGCGGAGAAACCGCGTGCCGGTTCCGCAATCCCGGCCGAGGATCCGCATGCGGGTCACCAGATGCCGATGGACGATCCGCACGCGGGACACGTGATGCCGACCGGTCAAGGTGGTCCGCAAGTGCCGGCGGAAGATCCGCACAGGGGGCACTGACATGCTCGGTCGCATCATCGAATGGTCGGTCCGCAACATCTTCCTCGTGCTGGTCATGACGACAGCGGTGGTGGCGGGCGGCATTTACGCCGTGGCGCATACCCCGCTGGATGCGCAGCCGGACTTGTCGGACGTGCAGGTCATCGTTTTCACCGACGTGCCCGGGCAGGCTCCGCAGGTGGTCGAGGACCAGGTCACCTACCCGCTGACCAGTGCGCTGCTGACGGTGCCCAAGTCCACCGTGGTGCGCGGGTTTTCGTTCTTCGGTGCCTCCTTCGTCTACGTCATTTTCGAAGATGGAACGGATATCTACTGGGCGCGCTCGCGCGTGCTGGAAAGCCTCAATGTTGCATCCAGGGACCTGCCGGCCGGGATCACGCCCACGCTCGGGCCTGATGCGACCGGCGTGGGCTGGGTGTACCAGTACGTGATCAAGAGTGCCCGGCATACGCTCGACGAGCTGCGCGCGATCCAGGACTGGTATGTCCGCTTCCAGCTGACGACGGCGCCTGGCGTGGCCGAAGTCGCCAGCGTCGGTGGCTTCGTCCGCCAGTATTCGGTCACCGTGGATCCGCTGCGCTTGCGCGAGTTCGGCATCCCGCTCTCGCGGATTTCCCAGGTCATCGCCGAAAGCAATCGCGACGTTGGCGGCCGCGTCATCGAGATGGCCGAGACCGAGTACATGGTGCGCGGGCGCGGCTACCTGCGGGGCACTGGTGACCTCGAGAACCTGGTGCTGCGCGCCGAAGGCGGAGCCCCGGTCCGTATCGGCGATGTCGGTCGCGTCGAACTCGTGCCCGATGAGCGGCGCGGCATTGCCGACCTGGATGGCGAGGGCGACGTGGTCGCCGGCATCGCGGTGGCCCGTTATGGCGAGAATGCATTGGCCGTCATCGAAGGACTGAAGAGCAAGATTTCCGAAATCAGCCATGGCCTGCCCGAAGGCGTCAGCATCGAGGCTGTCTACGATCGCTCGGAGCTGATCGAGCGCGCCATCAAGACCCTGCGCAACACACTGCTTGAGGAAAGCATCATCGTGGCGCTGGTGTGCCTGATCTTCCTGTTCCATGCCCGCAGCGCGCTGGTGGCGATCGTCATGCTGCCGGTCGGCGTGCTGATCGCCATCATCGCCATGCGCGTGCTGGGAATGAACTCCAACATCATGAGCCTGGGCGGCATCGCCATCGCGATTGGCGCAATGGTCGACGCGGCGATCGTGATGATCGAGAACGCGCACAAGCACATCGAGCGCGATGACGGCTCGCGCAGTCGCGCACAACTGATCATCGACGCCTGCCGCGAAGTCGGCCCGGCACTGTTCTTCAGCCTGATGATCATCACCGTCTCGTTCCTGCCGGTGTTCTCGCTGGAGGCACAGGAGGGACGCATGTTCCATCCGCTGGCCTTCACCAAGACCTTTGCCATGGCCGGCGCGGCGCTGCTTTCGATCACCCTGGTGCCGGTGCTGATGCTGCTGTTCGTGCGCGGTCGCATCGTGCCCGAACACAGGAACCCGGTGAACCGGCTACTGATCGCCGGCTACCGGCCGATCATCGACGTGGTGCTGCGCCACAAGTGGCCAACGCTGGTGATCGCCGTGGTCGTGCTGCTGGCCAGCGCCTGGCCGGCGTCGCGGCTGGGCAGCGAATTCATGCCCACGCTCAACGAGGGCACCCTCTTGTACATGCCAGCCTCCCTGCCCGGCATGTCGGTGACCAAGGCCGCCGAACTGTTGCAGCAGCAGGACCGCATCATCAAGAGCTTCCCCGAGGTGGCATCGGTGTTCGGCAAGGCCGGGCGTGCGCTGACCGCGACTGATCCGGCACCGCTGGAGATGTTCGAGACGGTGATCAACCTCAAGCCGGAGGAGCAGTGGCGCGAGGGCATGACCACCGACAGGCTGATCGCCGAGATGGATGTGGCGTTGAAATTCCCAGGTATCGCCAACTCCTGGACCATGCCGATCAAGGCGCGCACCGACATGCTCGCCACCGGCATCCGCACCCCGATCGGCGTCAAGGTCTTCGGCAACAATCTCGCCGAGCTGGAGAAGGTCGCGCTGGAAATCGAGGCTGCGGTGCGCAAGGTGCCGGGCACCACCAGCGCCTTCGCCGAGCGCCTGACGGGCGGCTACTACCTGGACATCGACCCGGACCTGGACCGGCTTGCCCAGTACGGCCTCACGGTCGGCGAGGTGCAGGACGTGGTGTCGATGGCGCTGGGAGGCGAGCGCATCACCACCCTGCTCGACGGGCGTGAACGCTTCGGCGTCATCGTGCGCTATCCGCGTGACCTGCGCGACGATCCGCAGCGGATCGCCACACAGGTACTGGTTCCCACCGCGGACGGTGCCCAGGTGCCGCTGGGCGAAGTGGCGGGTGTGCAGGTACGCATGGGCGCACCCAGCATCCGTACCGAACACGCGATGCTCGCCGCCTACATCTACGTCGATACGCGCGAGAGCGACATCGGCCACTTCGTGGAGCAGGCGCAGGCAGCGGTGGTGCGGGAAGTCGGTTTCCCGCCGGGCTACTACGCCACGTGGAGCGGCCAGTTCGAGTACATGCAGCGGGCCGCGGCAAAGATGCGGGTGGTCATCCCGGTGACCCTGGCGATCATCTTCATGCTGCTGTATCTCAACTTCCGGCGTGTCACCGAATCGCTGATCGTCATGCTCTCGGTGCCGTTCGCACTGGTCGGCGGCGTCTGGCTGATGTGGCTGCTCGACTACAACCTGAGCGTTGCGGTGGCGGTCGGCTTCATCGCCCTTGCCGGCGTGGCCGCGGAGACGGGCGTGGTCATGCTGATCTATCTCGACCACGCGCTGGAGGCACGCGCGGCGCGACGCCAGGCCGAGGGCGGCGTCCTCAGCGATCGCGACCTGCGCGAGGCGATCATCGAAGGCGCGGTGGAACGCGTGCGGCCAAAGATGATGACCGTGGTGGCGATCATGGCCGGACTGCTGCCGATCATGTGGAGCACCGGCACCGGCTCGGAAGTGATGCGCCGCATCGCCGCGCCGATGGTCGGTGGCATGGTGTCCTCGACGGTGCTGACGCTGGCGGTCATCCCGGCCCTGTACGCGCTGATCAAGCGCCGGCAACTCCTGCACGCTGCCCCGCACGCCCGCGTCGTGGACGCCTGAGCGCTGCGCCCTCGCCCACCCGGCGCTGCCGGGTGGGCCATGCAAGCGGACACGGCGTCGCACTGCGACCGTCGGTCACATCCGCAGCGGTTCCGCGCATGGTCAATTGCACGCTTTGATCCAGGGAGATCCCGTTTTGAAGCGCAATGCCCTCAGTCTTGGCCTGGCCTCGATGCTTGCCAGTGCCCCCGTATGTGCCACTCTGCCCGCGCCGGTGCCGGATGCCGATGTCGACACGCGTTTTGACACCGTTGTCGTCACTTCGGCCGCGCAGACTTCGCCGCTGACTTTCGAGATTGATCCGAAGACGCCGCGCCAGCCGGTCCCGGCCAGTGACGGCGCGGATTACCTGAAGACGATCCCGGGATTCAGCGCGATCCGCAATGGCGGCACCAATGGCGATCCGGTCTTGCGTGGCATGTTCGGCTCGCGCCTCAAGTTGCTGACCAATGACAGCGAGATGCTCGGCGCCTGTCCGATGCGCATGGACAACCCGATGTCCTATGTTTCGCCGGAAACCTACGACAAGCTCATCGTCATCAAGGGCCCGCAGACGGTCATCTGGGGCCCCGGCTCATCGGCTGGCACGGTGCGCTTCGAACGCGATGCCGAACGTTTTGAGGAAGCCGGCTGGCGCAGCTATGCGGGTTTGCTCGGCGGTTCCTGGGGACGCAATGACCAGGTTGTCGATGTCGCTGCAGGCGCGCCGGAGGGCCATGTGCGCATGACCGCGAATCGCTCCGCCCAGGAAGACTACGAGGATGGCGATGGCCGTCGCGTGCCTTCGCGGTGGATGAAATGGAATGCCGATGTCGAGGCCGGCTGGACGCCCGATGCCGACACGCGCCTGCTGGCGACGATCGGTGCCGGCGACGGCGAGGCGCGCTATGCCGGACGCGGCATGGATGGTTCGCAATTCAAGCGCGAAAGCGGCCTGCTGCGCTTCGAGAAAGTCCGCATGGGCGGCGTGCTCGATGCCATCGAGGCCAGTGCTTTCAGCAACTACGCTGACCATGTCATGGACAACTACTCCTTGCGCGATCCTGATCCGAATGGCTCGATGCCGATGCCGATGGCCTCGAACGTCGATCGGCGCACGACCGGCGGCCGAGTCGCGACCACCTGGCGCTGGGGTGATTCCTTCAGCCTGGTCACCGGCCTCGATCAGCAGGCGAATACGCATCGCGCACGCAGCGCGACGGGCCGCGACGCCTACAAGGGCAAACCCTGGGTCGCCGACGCACGCTTTTCCACAGCCGGCGCGTTCGCCGAGTTGACCTGGAAACTGGCCGCGCGTGATCGCCTGATTGCCGGTGCGCGCATCGATCGTGCCACGGCCAAGGACAAGCGACTGAAAACCGGCGGCATGATGCCGATGCCGAATCCAACCGCCGGCGTCAGCCGTCGCGATACGCTGGATTCCGGCTTCGTCCGCTACGAGCGTGATCTGGCCGGTTCGCCGACCACGCTGTATGCGGGACTCGGCCATGTCGAGCGCTTCCCCGATTTCTGGGAACTGTTCTCGGCGTCCTCGGCCCCGATGGGCTCGATCAATGCATTCTCGTCGGTGAAACCCGAGCGCACCACCCAGCTCGACTTCGGCGCGCAGTACAACGGCGAGCGCGTGCGCAGTTGGGTTTCGCTGTATGCCGGCAAGGTCGATGATTTCATCCTCTTCCGCTACAGCAGCGGCGGCATGATGGGTCCGAGCTCGCAGGCCTTGAACATCAGTGCGCGCACGCGCGGCGGTGAGCTCGGTACGCAATGGCGCTTCGCCGAGCACTGGAATGCGGATGCCTCGCTGGCTTATGCCTGGGGCGAGAACACCAGCAATTCACGGGCGTTGCCGCAGATGCCGCCGCTTGAAGCGCGCCTGGGCATCAATTACGACAACCGCTCCTGGTCGTTTGGTGGGCTCTGGCGACTGGTGGCACGCCAGGATCGCGTGTCGCCCAACGAAGGCAACGTGGTCGGCCGCGATCTCGGACCGAGCAAGGGTTTCGGCACGCTGGCCGTGAATGGCGGTTATCGCTGGAGCGAGTCGCTGCAGTTGAGCGCCGGCGTCGACAACCTGCTGGATCGCGCCTTTGCCGAGCACTTGAACCTCGGTGGCAATGCCGCGTTCGGCTATCCGGCCGACCCGGTGCGCATCAACGAACCGGGCCGCACTTTCTGGAGCAAGCTCAACGTCACTTTCTAGCGCGACAGGCCGACCGCGCTGTCTTTACCAATCGGTCGGCTTGTAGTCCTTGAGGAACTGGCCCCAGACGTGTTCGCCGGTATTGATGCCATGCATGATCGGATCGACGATGCGGGCAGCACCGTCGACGATGTCCAGCGGCGGATGGAAGCGCTCCTCGACCACCTTGCGCGCGGCAATCTCGACGGGATCCTCGTCGGTCACCCAACCGGTGTCGACGCTGTTCATGTGGATGCCGTCGTTGTGGTAATCGGTCGCCGAGGTGCGCGTCATCATGTTGAGCGCGGCCTTGGCCATGTTCGTGTGCGGATGCTTGGTGGTCTTGAAGTTGCGGTAGAACTGGCCTTCCACGGCGGAGACATTGACGATGTGCTTGTCGCGCTCCGCCGTGCGCAGCATCAGCGGCTTCAGGCGCGCATTGATGATGAACGGCGCAATGGCATTGACCAGTTGCACTTCGAGCAACTCGACCGAGGGCACCTCGGCCATCAGCAGGCGCCAGGAATTGCGCCCGCGCAGGTCGACCTGCTGCAGGTCCTGGTCGAGCTTGCCTTCCGGAAAGAGATGCTGCTGGGCGAGCAGTTCGTCCGGCAGCAGTTTCAGTTGCGACAGCTCGGCGGCGCGGGTCAGACCCGGCAGCGCGCCCGCCGCCGGTTCCGCGGCAAGCATGTTCGGCCCGCTGCCGCCGGCCAGCATGTCGGCGCTGCGCAGGCCTTCGTAGCGGCCAAGCAGGTGGCGCACGTGCTCGGGCAAGTCATCGAGCGCGGCCGCCTCGCCTTGCATCATGTGCGCATAGAACTCGGGCGGGCGGCGTACGGTCTGGCAGGCGTTGTTGATGATGAAATCAAGGCGCGGGCGGGTCTTCAGCAGCTCGTCGCAGAACGCCTCGACGCTCGGCGTGTGGCGCAGGTCGAGCCCGAAGATCTCCAGACGGTGCCCCCAATCGGCGAAATCCGCTTCTGCCGCATAACGCGCTGCCGAATCGCGCGGGAATCGCGTCGTCACGATCAATCCTGCACCCGCACGCAGCAGTTTCAATCCTGCTTGATAGCCGATCTTCACGCGCCCGCCAGTGAGCAGGGCGACGCGCCCGCGCAAATCCGCCAACTCGGTGCGCTTGGCGAAATTGAAAGCGGCACAGGCCGGGCACAACTGATCGTAGAAATGATGGATCAGCGTGTATTTCTGCTTGCACACATAACAATGCTGCAGCTCGATCGATTCACGCCGGGCCACGCTTTCGTCATCGGTATCGACGACTGCATCGCTCTGCGGCGGGAAATAGTTCTGCGTGGTGAATACCGGCTTGTTGCGCAACTGGCGGATGCCGGTTGCGTTGAGCAGGGCATCGTCCTGGCTGAGTTTCGTATTGATGCGCGCACGCTCGGCAGCCTTCATGCGCTGGCGGCGTGAAACCGGGTCCGGATGGTAGACGCGGGCAACCGCCTGGTGCAGCAGCTTGCGGTCGGCATCGGGCAAGCGGTCGAGCAGGCTCCAGTCCTCGGCAACTTCCAGCAGCGCGGCAGTCGCCGCACGCAGGCGTTCGAGCAGATCCGACGCTTCGTCGGCAGCGGCGGTTTTCGGATTTTCAGTGGTCACGGCACGGCATTCAGGAACAATCAGCCGCGCATGATCGCACGCATGGCTTGATCCGGGTTGCCGTCGCCTCGCGTATCCCGGGATCGGCGATTCAGCCCCGGGGAGCCGGCGTCGACTCGGCCAGGCGCCCGAGCAAAGGCCGGTAATACGCCAGCTCGGCAATGGAATCATGCACATCGCTGAGTGCGGTATGCGCGGCTTCCTTGTTGAAACCCTTGCCGACCTCGGGTGCCCAGCGCCGGACGAGTTCCTTGACCGTGGAGATATCGAGGTTGCGGTAGTGGAAGAACCGTTCCAGGCGCGGCATCAGCCGATGCATGAAGCGACGATCCTGGCAGATCGAATTGCCGCACATCGGCGACTTGCCTGCCGGCACCCATTGCAGGAGGAATTCGACCGTGCGCACTTCGGCAAGCGCCATGTCGATCTCCGAATCGAGGACGCGCTGCCAGAGTCCGGACTTGCCATGCTGGTTGCGGTTCCAGTCATCCATGGCGAGCAGGGTTGCCTCGTCATGGCGGATGGCAAACGCCGGGCCTTCGGCAAGCAGGTTCAGATCCTTGTCGGTGACCGCCGTGGCGATTTCGAGGATGGAATCGTGATCGGTATCGAGCCCGGTCATTTCCAGATCGATCCAGATCAGGTTGTCCTCGTGAATCGACGCCATGGTGCTCTCCGCGTGAATGAATGAAGTGATTATTGCCGCGTTGCGCGGCGCAGGCCAAGTTTTCGCGCATCGGCGTTAGCATGGCGCACCCCTGCCCTGCACGATCGCCATGGCCGCAACGACGTTTTTCTGGCACGACTACGAGACCACCGGTGCCGATCCGCGCCGCGACCGGCCCGCGCAATTCGCCGGAATCCGCACAAACCTCGATCTGGAGGTCATCGGCGATCCAGTCATGCTTTATTGCAAGCCCGCACCCGATGTCCTGCCGCATCCCGAGGCCTGCCTGATCACCGGCATCACGCCCCAGCTTGCCGAACGCGAGGGCCGCATCGAGGCCGAGTTTGCGGCGATCGTGCATGAGGAACTCGCCGCGCCGGGAACCTGCGGCGTCGGCTACAACTCCTTGCGTTTCGATGACGAGTTCACGCGGCATCTGCTGTATCGCAATTTCCATGATCCGTATGAGCGCGAATGGAAAGCCGGCAACTCGCGCTGGGACCTGATCGACCTCGCGCGCATGTGTTACGCCTTGCGCCCGCAGGGCATCGAGTGGCCGCTGCGCGACGATGGCACGCCGAGTTTTCGCCTGGAGCACCTCGCCGCGGCCAACCGCCTCATGCAGGATCGCGCGCACGATGCGCTGTCGGATGTCGAGGCCTTGATCGGCCTTGCCCGCTTGATCCGCACGCAGCAGCCGCGCCTGTTCGATTTCCATTTCGACCTGCGCCGCAAGCAGCGCGCATTCCAGTTGCTCGATGTCGCGCACCGCACGCCAGTCGTGCATGTGTCCTCGCGCTATCCCGCCAGCCGTGGCTGCCTGGCCATTGTCGTGCCGCTGGCGATCCACCCGCAGCAGGCGAATGGCGTGATCGTCTATGACCTCGATGTCGATCCGACTGCGCTGCTTGAACTCGATGCCGATGAGATTGCCGATCGCGTCTTTGTCGCCCGCGCCGACCTGCCCGAGGATGTCGAGCGCATCCCGCTCAAGCTCGTGCATTCGAACCGCTCGCCGGCGCTGGCACCGTTGAGCGTGCTCAAGGATATCGACCACGCACGCATCGGCCTCGATCTTGGGCGTGCATTGCGTCATCTCGACATGCTCAACGGCGCGGAAGGCCTGGCGGCGAAGATGCAGGCGGTGTTTGCGGCGCAAGGTTCGCGCGAGCCGCCCGCCGATCCCGAGTTGGCGCTGTATTCCGGATTCCTGCCCGATGCCGACAAAAACCGCTTGCGCGAGGTGCGTCGGACCCCGAGTGAATTGCTCGGATCACCATCGCTGGTTTTCACCGACCCGCGTTATGCCGAACTGCTGTTCCGCTACCGCGCGCGCAACTGGCCGCATTCCTTGAGCCATGCGGAGGCACTTCGATGGCAAGCCTTCCGTCAACGCCGCCTGACCACGGAAACCGCGCTGACCACGCTCACCCTCGAGCAATACTTTGCCTTGATCGCGCAGAAACGCAGCGAAGTTGATCCGACCAGGCTGCCCCTGCTCGATGCGCTGGAGGACTGGGGGCGCGAGCAGCAAAGGCAGATCGAGTAATGCGCGTTGGATCTTCGCAAGTCAGTCGGCAACCTGGTTGCCCCGTCCATCTGCAACCAGCGACCATAGCCGCGCACGCATCCGGGACACGAGCAACCCATGGCAACAACCTACTTGGGGTTCAGCCGAGATACGTGTAAAAATGCCCCATAGCCTCGAATATTCCTAAAATAATCATTGGCTTATAGAGGAATTCCCGCTAGGCAGCGAGCGCCAGATCCACTTCATAGGGATCCGGGACGGCTTCCACATCGATCAGATAGTCGCCGAAGCGCTTCACGTGGCTGGTGATGTACGGACTGAGCGCGGCCACATCCTCCGGGGTGATCTTCCAGCCTGCTCGGATCAGCGATTTGATGATTCGGCTTTGCTCGACGACATTGTGGAAGATGACCGCATTGGCCACCAGGTCGTTGTACTTGACCGCCTTTTCCTGTTCGACCGGGTCGTTGTCGGCAATCACCCCTTCCCCGCCGAAGAAGAAATACTTCGCGAAGCCGTTGTAGGCCTCCACCTTGTTGGTTGAGGCGGTGATTTGCTCGCGCAACTCCCGGTCGGAAATGTACTGCAGCAGGAACAACGTGCGCACTGCGGCACCGAGAGCCCGGAAGGCCTGGTACAGCCGATTCTTGCGACTGTAATTGCCCAGTTTGCGCAGCAGCGTTGACGCCGCGATCTTGCCGGACTTGATCGACAGCGCAACCTGCATCAGATCCTTCCAGTGGGTTTCGATCAGGTCCCAGTCCACGTCTTCTCGGAACAGTGCATCGATGTGTTCGTAGCGGCTGTCCTCCTCCGGACGGAAGAATCGGTAGTCGCGCCAGTTGCGAATGCGGGGCATCAACTGGATACCCAGCAAGTGCGACAGACCGAACACCGGCAGCGACTGACCCTGAGTATCGGCGTGGACGGTGTCGGGCTGAATGTCGGAGGTGTTCTTTAGTAGCCCGTCGATGATGTACACCGCTTCCCAGACGCCGCATGAGATGAAATGGCTGAAGAGCGCCACGTAGGTGTCCGAGACGTGATGATAGGCAATGCCACCGTAGCCGCCGTAACGGATGTGGTAAGACGCCAGCAGGTTTTGGTCGTACAAATCGTACTTGGTCCCGTCGGCCGCGGCGCGCTTTCCATCGCCCCAGAATTTGGGGAGTTGCAAACCGGCATAGCTGTTGATGATGTCGCGGCACGCCGCCGCCAGCTTGTTCGCATCCACATGGCGACGATTGACGAACGACAGCATGTGCGCCGACGCGGCGCCACGCAGGTGCCGTGCGGCTTGGGCCGGGCCGAGGTTGCAGCCATAGGTGAACGCCGTCAGCACGTAACGTTCGGTGGGCTGATCGATCTTGGTGTCGGATCCGGACAGCGGTCCGAAATGTCGCGGCCAGCGAGTCCAGTGGGCCACGTCGCACAGGATCTCGATGACGCTGCGCTCGCGCAGGCGGTTGAGGATCGCGGTCTCCAAGGCGCGGGCGCCGCTGCTCATATCCTTGGCCTTGTGGCGCTTGAGCACCGGCAGCCCGTCGTCGCCGATGATCACTTGGCCGTTTTCCAGGTAGCCCTGATCCGTCAGGTCCGCGACTTGCATCAGTTTCGACTGCAAGGCATTGACGAATCCCACCGCAGAAGTCGGCAAGCCCACCTGGCGACAGTAGTCATCCAGCAGCGGTTCGCATTGCTCCCAGGGCAGCAGCTGCTCGCGGTAGTCGGCGTAGGTTTCGGAGCCGCGCACGGCCACATCACCGGATTTCAGCTCATTGGCCAGCGAGGAAAACACACACACCTCGAACAGGCGGCGATGGATGCGCTCTTCGCCTTGTTCGGTGCGGCGGATGATGGTTTTTCGCCACAGCTGGGTCGTGAAGGCCAAATCGACCGGCTCGTCGAGCCAGTCGCCGCGGGCACGCTCCTGCGACAGGATCAACTCGATCGCGTCGATCAACGAACGGTCTTCGGTGGTGGATTCCAGATCCAGCATGCGCACCATGCGCAGGATGGTGGCCCGATGGCTCTTGTAGAACGGCCACAGCAGAGGCAGATGGTTGTCACCGCTGTGCGCGGCGATGGCGTCGCAATCGGCCTGCAACGTCTGGACGCCACCCCGAGTCACCACCAGGCGGCGGATTTCCCGCCCTGCCTCGGTGTCGCCCGGGTGGCGGTCGAGCACCTGGATCACGTCCGACATCGTGGCCACGAGGGCTTCGGTCTTCTCGCGATAGCGCGCACGCAACCGCTCCAGTTCCTCTTTGCCACGGTTGTGGATGTTGCCCATGCGCTTGATGAACATCTCGGCCAGGTCATCGCGAGTCTGCACTCGGGCACGATGGATCAGGCACAGCAGCAGGGCGTGCCGCTTGGCCGGCCGGAAGTCTCGCAGTTCGGCAGCATCCAGTGCCCGGGCTTCGGCGGCGAAGTGCTTGCGCTTGAGCTCGGGCACTTCTGCCAAATGCTGCTCGTCACCCACCAGTTCGCCCAACTGCCCGATGTGGTCGATCAGCTCCTGGAAGTGCTGCAGCGAGGATCGTTTTGGCAATCGCTTGATCGCCTGCAAGGGACTCTTGATGCGGGCGTCGGTGACCACGAGTAGATCATCGAGCCGTTGCTTCTCGTCGTCCGTCAACCGCATATCAATGAGCGCGAAGTAACGGCTATTGACCAAGGTACGAATGCGGCGTGCCAAGCGATCCAGAGCGGAGAATGCAGGCAGCTCGATGCGGTCACGGACGAGCTGTTCGATCGCCACATTGATCAGGTCGGCCGGATTGTCCATGACGGCCGCCGCTTCGTGGATCGCCCGAGCCGCCACATCGAGACCGCCGTCGGCGTAACCCCGCACCTGCAGATAGTCCCGAATGCGCTGGAAATAGCGGTAGCGCTTGTTCGGGGCGATCCCGGCGGGCTTGACCTGGATCCGGAACCGCAGCGAATTGCGGATGTGCCGGACGACGGCCGCAGGGACTTCGTCCAGGTCAGGGAAGTAGCCTAGCCGCTGGAAGGATTTCAGCAGCAGGGCCAGCGTCAGGCGGTGGCCCGGTTGTCGGGCGTTGTCGGTGATGAAGGCCTGCTCAGCGTCGGTTGGCGTGTAGGCGGCGACCAGTTCCCGGACGACGGGGTTGCGCTTGAATTGCGGGTACGCGGTCCGTTCGATCGACGCCATCGAAGCCTCATTTGGTCATGGAGCGGGCAATGCCTGCGGCAACAAGCTCGCCTCGATGCGCTGGCGTGCAAACGGGTCGCTGCCATCGAGATAACGCATCGCCGAGTGCACATCACGCCAGCCGACGTACTCCATCAATGCCTTCACGTCCCAGCCGTTCGCATTGGCCCAGCTGGCGAAGCCGCGACGCAGGGAGTGGCTGCTGTAGTCCGCCGCGCGGGGAAGACCGGCTGCCGTGAGCAAGCGGCGTAGCAGGGGAATCAGACTATTGGGGTGCAGTGGTGAGTCGCTGACGCGGCCCCAGCGGTCAATACCGCGGAACAACGGTCCCTCGGTCAGCTCGGCCGCAGCTGTCCAATCGGCGGACGCGGTGACCGGACACAACCGCGACAATGCCGGCACCTTGTACGTAGTGCCTAGCGCTTGACGGTCGCCCTTGCTGCGCGGCAGGAAACAGGTCATGCCTTCGCCCGGAACCACGCGCAAATGCTCGACCTGTACGCGGATCAGTTCGTCACCGCGAAAGCCGCGCCAGAAGCCGAGCAGGACCATGGCGCGATCACGGCAATGACGAAGTTCGACCGCGCGATCGCCGCGCTCCCGGGCGACCGTGATCGCGGAACCGAGCCAGTCGTCCACCTGCGCCAGCCGGGTCAGCTGCAGCGGCTCGGCCTGCTTTTCGACCGAGGGATGCACGGTCTGGATGCCCTTGAGCACTTTGCGTACCAGCGGGGCCCGAGTCGGATCGACGAACCCGTGTTCGCGGTGCCAGTGCGCGAGCGCGGCGAGACGTTGCTTGAGCGTGTTGGTGGCAAACTCCCCGGCTTGGTCAGCCAGGTAGCGGGCCACGCTGTCCGGCGTGGCCGGCAGATGGCCACCCCATTCGACCTCGAAGTGCCGCAGCGCCGAGGCATAGCTGCGCTGCGTGTTCTCGCGTGTTGCCGCCTCCAGATAACGGTCCAGTATCGCCATGTGGCTTAGCGTATCTCAGCAGTGGCATGGGCAATTTTGTGGCGTGGGAGCGCTAGCGAAATAACGGCAGCCACGCCGACAAACGTAGCCGAGATGGCCAGACACGCGCCGATGCCGGCCACCTGAAACACCCAGCCGGACAGCACGGTGCCGAGCAACCGGCCGAGGGCGTTGGCCATGTAGTAGAACCCAACATCCAACGAGACGCCGTCTTCGGTCGCGTAGCTGACGATCAGGTAGCTGTGTAGCGACGAGTTGATTGCAAACAGCACACCAAACACCATCAACCCCACCACCAGCACCGTTTGAGCGTCATGTCCTCTGGCCAGTAAGACGGCCATCGCTGCAGGCACGGCGGTGAGCACTACCGCCCAGAGGAAGGCGGCTCGACCGTCCGGGGTTCTGCTGCTGCGCCGGCCGGTGAAATACGGCGCCACCGACTGCACGATGCCATAGCCGATGATCCAGGCGGCCAGGAACCCGCCGACTTGCCAGAAATCCCAGCCCAGCGAGGTCGCCAAGAACACCGGCAACGCTACTACGAACCAGACATCGCGTGCGCCGAACAGGAACAGCCGTGCCGCCGACAGCAGGTTGATGGCGCGGCTTTTGGAGAAGATGTCGCGAAACTTCGGCTTGGCCTTGGCCTTGCCCAGATCGCGCTTGAGCAGGGCCAGACTCAGCAGCCACACCAACAGCAGCGCCCCAGCCATGATCGCTACGGCCGGCGCGAACCCGACCGCGGTCAGCATCGCACCGCCCAGGAAGAAGCCGAGGCCCTTGAGCGCGTTCTTCGAGCCGGTCAGTGCCGCCACCCAACGGAACAGCGTGCCTTGCTGGTCGCCCGGCACCAGCAGCTTGATGCTGCTCTTGGCGCTCATCTTGTTCAGATCCTTGGCGATGCCCGACAGTGCCTGCGCCGACATCACCAACGGCACCGTCAGCCAAGCGGCCGGCACCAACAACATCGACAGCGCGGCCACCTGCATCCCCAGGCCGATATTCATCGTGCGGTTGAGCCCGATTCGAGCGCCTAGCCAGCCGCCGACCAGATTGGTGATGACCCCGAAGATCTCGTAGAACAGAAACAGCAGCGCTACCTGCAATGGGCTGTAGCCCAACTCGTGGAAATGCAGCACCACGAGCATGCGCAACGCGCCGTCGGTCAGGGTAAATGCCCAGTAGTTGCCGGTAATCAGCAAATACTGGCGAACATCAGGCGACAGGCGTGTCAGCATCGGTCAACCTGCTTTACCTACCAACTGAACCAGCTCGGCCGTGCGGTTCACGTAGCCCCACTCGTTGTCGTACCAGGCGTAGATCTTCACCTGGGTGCCATTGATGACCATTGTCGACAGCGCATCAACGATGCTCGACCGCGGATCGGTCTGATAGTCGATCGACACCAGCGGTCGGGTTTCGTAACCCAGAATGCCCTGAAGTTCGTCCTCAGCCGCGGCCCGCAGCAGGTCATTGACCTCCTCGACGGTGGTCGGGCGTTCGACCTCGAACACGCAGTCGGTCAGCGAGGCATTGGTCAGCGGCACACGCACGGCATGGCCGTTCAACCGCCCCTTGAGCTCGGGGAAGATTTCGGCGATCGCGGTGGCCGAGCCGGTCGAAGTCGGGATCAGGCTACTGCCGCACGCGCGTGCGCGGCGCAGATCCTTGTGCGGCGCATCCACGATCACCTGGGTGTTGGTCAGGCTGTGAATGGTGGTCAGACTGCCATGACGGATGCCGATCTTTTCGTGAATGACCTTGACCACCGGCGCGAAGCAATTGGTCGTGCACGAAGCGGCCGAGACGATGCGGTGCTGCGCCGGATCGAAGCGCTGATGGTTCACGCCCATCACGATATCGAGTGCGCCGGCGGACTTGATCGGGGCGGTTACCACCACGCGCTTCACGCCCTGATCCAGGTACGGCTGCAGCACATCCGGTTTACGAAACTTGCCCGAAGACTCGATCACCACATCGCATTCTGACCAGTCGGTTGCTGCAATGTCCTTGTTGCGGGTCACCGGAATGCAGTGGCCATCGACTACGAGAGCTTCGCCGTCAGCGATAGCTTCGTGCTCCCAGCGGCCATGTATGGAGTCGAAGTTCAAAAGGTGCGCGAGCGTGGCAGCATCGCCGGCAGGATCGTTGATCTGGACGAAGGCGAGATCGGGGTTGCCCCAGGCGGAACGCAGGGTCAGGCGCCCCATGCGGCCGAAGCCGTTGATGCCAACACGAATGGTCATGGAATAGTTCTGATTAGGAGGAAGGAAAAGATTGCAAAAGCCAAGTCAGGCCGACTTGCCGATCTCACGGACTTGGGTTTCAAGGACGAGGCGATCAATCGCCTCCAATTTCAGGGCCAAAAGCAACGAGATCCGGTGTTGGAGCAGGCGGAGTGCGTTAGCAAAGGCCTTATGGACATGCTCGGGCGAGCCCGTGACGGCTACGGGATCTTCGACGCCCCAGTGCGCGGTGATGGGATGTCCGGGCCAGACCGGACAGGATTCGCCGGCCGCTTTGTCGCAGACCGTGATGACCAGATCCATTTCCGGCGCGCCGGGCATGGCGAACTCATCCCACGGCTTGCTGCGCAGTGCGTCCGTTGGCAACCCGGCTTCCTGTAGGACCTGCAAGGCCAGTGGATGCACGTTGCCGCGGGGCTGACTGCCGGCGCTGTAGGCCTGAAAGCGATCCTTGCCGAGTTGGTTGGCCAAGGCTTCGGCCATGATGCTGCGGGCCGAATTGCCGGTGCATAGAAACAGGAGGTTGTAGCGACGAGTCATAGGCATTTTCCAGAGTGATATGGAATCAGGCGCGGGCTTCGTACCAACCCTTGGAAGAGTTGACGATGCGCACGACGGACAGCATGACGGGAACCTCGACCAGCACGCCGACCACCGTGGCCAGCGCGGCGCCGGAGTGGACGCCGAACACGCTCACGGCGGTGGCCACGGCCAACTCGAAGAAGTTGCTGGCACCGATCAGCGCCGACGGACCGGCCACGCAATGGGCCACGCCCAACTTGCGGTTGAGCCAATAGGACACGCCGGCGTTGAAATAGACCTGGATCAGGATCGGCACCGCCAGCATCGCGATGATCAGAGGTTGATCGACGATCTGTCGGCCCTGGAAGCCGAACAGCAGCACGAGCGTGACCAACAAGGCGCTCAGCGAGACTGGCCCGAGGCGTTTGAGCAGCGCCTGCAGGGCGGCTTCGCCGCTGCGGCGCAGAATCCAGCGTCGCAGCAGTGCCGCGAACAACACCGGCACGACGATATACAGGCCCACCGACAACAACAGCGTGGACCAGGGCACGGTAATCGACGAGATCCCGAGCAGCAGAGCGATGATCGGCGCAAACGCGACCACCATGATCAGATCGTTGAGTGCGACCTGACTCAAGGTAAACTGCGGTTCGCCGTCGCACAGGTGGCTCCAGACGAACACCATGGCGGTACACGGCGCGGCCGCGAGCAGGATCAGGCCGGCTACGTACGAGTCGAGTTGCTCTGCCGGCAGATACGGGGCGAACACATGGCGGATGAAGAGCCAGCCCAGCAGCGCCATCGAGAAGGGCTTGACCGCCCAGTTAACGAAGACGGTGACACCGATGCCTTTCCAGTGCTGTTTTACTTGGCCCATGGCGGCGAAGTCGATCTTCAGCAGCATCGGGATGATCATCAGCCAGATCAGCACCGCGACCGGCAGATTGACCTTGGCCACCTCCATCGCGCCCAGCGCCGCGAAGCTGCTCGGGAACAGGTAGCCCAAGCCGGTGCCTACGGCGATACACAGCGCCACCCACAATGTGAGGTAACGCTCGAAGCCGCCCATGCGCTGGGACAACGAGGCAGGACGACTGGCCGCGACCTCGTTCATGCGCGGGCCCTCTTTGTCGCCTTCTCTGCCACTTTCTTGGTTGCGGGCAGACACGCAGCATCGGGCTGACCGCCGCAGCAATTGCGCGTGAGGAAGGTAATCAACTCGTTCATCGTCTCGAAGTCGGCGCGATAGCAGATGAAGCGGCCACGCTGTTCGCCCTGGATCAGACCCGCGGCGCTCAGCTCTTTCAGGTGAAACGACAGCGTGGCGCCGGGCAGCGACAGCGCGTCGGCAATATCGCCGGCCATCCGGCCTTCGGGGCCCGCCTCGACGAGAAGGCGGAACACCGAAAGCCGGGTGGCCTGACCGAGCGCCGCCAGGGCAAGGGTTGCATCTTTTATTTCCATTTCTCTAGAATATTAGAACTCACGAAGCGTAGCAAGCCCCCATGACAACTGAACGACTGCTCCATGTAGCGCCCGAGGCGCTGGATACTCCCGGCCTGGACAAACTGGGCCTAGCCGGTGCCGGCCATCCACCGCGCATCCTGATTCTCTACGGCTCGCTGCGCCCGCAGTCCTACAGCCGCAAACTGGCGCTGGAAGCCGAGCGCCTTCTGCAGCACTTCGGTGCCGAGACCCGCGTGTTCGACCCGCATGATCTGCCGCTGCTGGACAGCGTCGGTGCCGACCACCCGAAGGTGCGGGAGCTGCGTGAACTGTCGCTGTGGTCCGAAGGCCAGGTCTGGGTCAGCCCGGAACGCCACGGCAATCTGACCGCGGTGTTCAAGAACCAGATCGACTGGCTGCCGCTGGACGACGGCGGCGTGCGCCCGACCCAGGGCCGTACGCTGGCGGTGATGCAGGTGTGTGGTGGCTCGCAGTCGTTCAATGTGGTCAACGCGCTGCGCGTGCTGGGCCGCTGGATGCGGATGGTGACCATACCCAACCAGTCCTCGGTGCCCAAGGCCTGGCAGGAATTCGACGACAACGGCCGGATGAAGCCCTCCGCCTACTACGACCGTGTTGTCGACGTAATGGAGGAACTGGTCAAGTTCACCCTGCTGGTGCGCGATCGCAGCGACTACCTGACCAGCCGCTACAGCGAACGCAAGGGCGACCTCGCCGCGCGGGCGCTGGCTGGCGCTTCTGGGGCCGTCGAAGCCAAAACAATGCCCTCCACCCTAGTCGCCGCGGCTTCGCCTGCGGTGGAACCGGCGCTGCCGGCGAACCGCGCCTGCTGCGCCAACTGCTGAGGTTCCATGGACGCCGTCATCTACCACAACCCCGCCTGCGGCACCTCTCGCAATACCCTGGCGTTGATCCGCCATGCCGGCATCGAGCCGACGATCATCGAGTACCTGCAACACCCGCCGTCGCGGGAGCGCCTGATCGAACTGATCAACGGCGCCGGGTTGACTGTACGGGACGCCATACGCCAGAAAGGCACCCCTTATCTGGCGCGCGGGCTGGACGACCCATCGCTCAGCGACGACGCATTGCTCGACGCCATGCTCATCGAGCCCATCCTGATCAATCGTCCCTTCGTGCAGACGCCCCAGGGCATCCGCCTTTGCCGTCCGTCCGAAGTCGTGCTGGATCTGCTGCCGCCCGTCACCCGGCCCTTCGTCAAGGAGGATGGCGAGGTGGTCATCGACGAAACCGGGCGCCGGGTCCGCTGATCAGGGCTTTACAGGGCATCCTGGCTTGCAGCCGATCCATGGCTTTTCCGGAAGCACACATGACTGTTATCGATCCCAGTCTCGCCGAACCGCTCGCAGCTCTCCTGGCGTCCGCCGCCAGTGAGCGCCTCAATGCAGAGTGCTTCTGCGTGGGACTGGATGCCGACGCCCTGCAGCGGGCACTCGATGCCAGTATCGGTCCGCCCGGATTCCTCGCCTTGCTGAAAGAGCGCTGTCCTTATGCGCTGGCCGCTCGACCGGTGTTCGTCTCGGCCACGCAAATCGCGCGGATGTCGGCGCTCGTCAAAGCGATCGAGTCGGTGATTTCGCTCCCTGCCTACCAGGACGAAGTCCTGGCCCGCGCGCCCTCCATTGCGCGGCACGTCCCCGGCGCACGGGGCGTGTTCTTCGGTTACGACTTCCATGCCACGACGAAAACGGGCTTGGGGCTCATCGAAATCAACTCGAACGCCGGTGGCGCCATGCTCAACGCGCTGCTGGCCCGCGCGCAACGGGCGTGTTGCCCGCCGATCCAGCGCCTGCTTCCTTCAGCCGCAACGGCCGACGCGTTCGAGGCGCGCATCATGGCCATGTTCCGGCGCGAATGGGCACTCAGCGGGCGGACGCGGCCACTGCGCACCATTGCCATCGTGGAAGAGCGGCCCGAAGCGCAGTACCTCTACCCGGAATTCCTGCTGTTCAAGCAATTGTTCGAGACGAACGGCGTGACGGCAGTGATCGCCGATCCCGCGGAACTGCAGCTTCGCGATGGCGTGTTGTACTGCGGCGCGCAGACGATCGACCTGGTCTACAACCGCCTGACCGACTTCTACTTCGATGCGGAGGCGAGTGCTGTCCTGCGCGAGGCCTACCTCCAGCGTGCCGCGGTCGTGACGCCTCATCCGCGGGCCCATGCGCTGTACGCCGACAAGCGCAATCTCGTGCTGCTGTCCGATCCCGCGCAACTGCAGCGCCTGGGGGTTCCCGCGGCGACGCAAGCAGTGCTGCTGGAAGGCATACCGCGCACCGAGATCGTGGCGCCTTCCAACGCCGATCGCCTGTGGGCCGAGCGCAAGCGGCTGTTCTTCAAACCGTTTGGCGGTTTCGGAAGCCGGGCTGCGTATCGTGGCGACAAGATCACGCAACGCGTGTGGCAGGAGATCCTGGCCGGCGGCTATGTCGCCCAGGCGCTGGTCGCACCCGGCGAGCGCGCACTGTCCGGCGAAGCGTCGCAGGTGCTCAAGTTCGACCTGCGCGACTACGTGTACGAGAACCAAGTGCAGTGGACGGCGGCTCGGCTCTATCAGGGGCAGACCACCAACTTCCGCACGCCGGGCGGAGGATTTGCCCCCGTGTACGAGACGCCCGACGCCTGCTTGGGCTCGCCGGAGCGGCGGGCACCCGCGTGCCCGAGCGTGGCAGGCAACCGTTGTTGACCAGATCCCGAGCAATGATCGAGTCAACAACTCGCAGGCATACCCAATTGCGCAACACGACCAGGAGCTTTCGATGTCCAACACGCCCAAGATGATCTTCGCTGTCCGCGCACGGCGGATCGACGCGCATGGCAGCGAAGCATCGTGCAAGCACGCCACCCTCCGGCTGGACACGGACCTGGCGGGGCGACCCGATGCCTTCAACCCCGCCGAGTTGCTGCTTGCGGCGTTGTCCGCCTGCATGCTCAAGGGCATCGAGCGGGTGACGCCGATCCTGAAGTTCCAGTTGCGGGCCGCGGAGGTCCGCATTGACGGGGTGCGGCAGGACGTGCCGCCCGCGATGGAGCAGATCCGCTACGAGATCCTGGTGGATACGGACGAGGACGACCGGCGCCTTGCCCTGCTGCATGAGAACGTCAAGAAATACGGCACGGTCTTCAACACGGTCGCCCCTGGCACCGATCTGGCCGGCACCCTGCGCCGGATGACGCCCGAAGAAGTGGCCGGCCGGTCCTGAATGCGCCGGGCGCGCAGAGCACGCTGGCGGTCATCCACGCTTAACCCTGATTTCACATTCCCTGCGGGGCGCGACCCGTTGGGGCCGCGATCGCAGACCGCCGGTCATACACCTGTCACACAACGGGCGCACAGTGCCGACCTGTCGATATGTCATGACATGTCGACAGATTCGTCATTCATGGATCGCGCCCATGGCCAGACACGCTGCCTCCAACATCGCCGAACTCTTTGAATACTTTGAGAAGCGCACTCTGAATCCGTCGATGTCGACGGAGTGCGCGCTTGATGCGCTGCAGGCGCTGGCCAATCCGGCCCGCCTGCTGATCTTCCGCACCCTGATGCGCCACGAGCCCGACGGCCTGTACGCCGGCGCGCTTGGCGAGCGGCTGGGGATGCGGCATACCACTCTCTCGAACCATCTTGCCGTGCTCAGCCGCGCAGGGCTGATCTGCGGTTCGCGCGAAGGCCGGAACGTGCGCTACCGCGCCTGCGTGGAAGGCATGCAGGCCCTGCTGGGATTCCTGCTGAAGGATTGCTGCGAGGGCCACCCGGAAGCGTGCGTCCAACTCCAGACGGCCGAGACGAGCCAGGCGATGTGCGAGTGCGCCGCTGAGGTGCCCGCCCATCCGCGAAAGCGATCCAACTGAATCATCGGGCCCGGCTTGGGGATGCCGGGTTCCGAGGCGCTGTTCTTTATAGCCCCGCCCAACCTTCTTGGAGACCGCAATGAACCTGAAAACCTACAGTCTGTTGGCGGTGGCCATCCTGGCCATCACCGCTTGCAACAAGAACGCCACACCGGCGGGCGACGGCGCCACCAATGCGCCAGCCGCCACGTCCGAAGCGGCGCCGGTCGCGCAAGGCCTGGTCGCGGCCGATGGCTCGTCCACCGTGTTCCCGATCACCGAAGCGATGGCCGAGGAATTCCAGAAGGCTAACGCGGGTATCAAGGTCACCGTGGGCCTGTCGGGGACTGGCGGCGGCTTCAAGAAGTTCTGCCGCGGTGAGACCGACATCTCCAATGCGTCGCGTCCTATCAAGGCTGAGGAAAAGGACGCTTGTAAAGCGGCCGGTGTCGAATACATCGAACTGCCGATCGCGCTCGATGCGCTGACCGTCGTGGTAAATCCCCAGAACACCTGGGCCACCGAAATGACGGTCGACGAACTCAAGAAGATCTGGGAGCCCGAAGCGCAGGGCAAGATCACCAACTGGAACCAGGTACGTAGCAGCTTCCCCGACAAGCCGCTGATCCTGTACGGCGCCGGCGTGGATTCGGGCACCTACGACTACTTCACTGCGGCTATCGTCGGCAAGGAGCACTCCAGCCGCGGCGATTTCACCGCCTCGGAAGACGACAACGTACTGGTGCAAGGCGTGTCGGGCGACGTCAATGCATTGGGTTTCTTCGGCTTGGCCTATTACGAAGAGAACAAGGACAAGCTCAAGGACGTGAAGATCAAGGCCAACCCCGCCGCACCAGCAGTGGAGCCGACCGTCGAAAATGCACGCAGCGGCAAGTACCAGCCGCTATCGCGTCCAATCTTCATCTACGTCAACAAGAAGGCGGCCGACACCAAGCCGGAAGTTGCGAAGTTCGTGGAGTTCTACCTCGACTCGCAGAACGCGACCGATCTGGTCAAGGAAGTCGGCTACGTACCACTGCCGGACAACGCCCAAGCCGCTTTCCGCGAGCGCTTCGCTAAGCGCGAGATCGGCACGGGCTTCACCGGCTCCAAGATCGGCGTGTCGATCGAGGACCTGCTGAAAGAGAAACTGGTCTATTGATCGCGACGACGCGGCGGCGAGTCCGCCGCCGCGTCCCTGCCGAGCCCGCCATGGCCACGGATTCCACCCTCACAATGAGTACGCCGCTTACGGCCGTTCGCCTGGTGCCGACAGACGCGTTCCTGCGTCGGCGCCACCTCCTGGATCGCACCATGCGCGTGGTGCTGTTCCTCGCCGCCGCCGTATCCGTGTTGGTGACGGCCGGCATCATCTATGTGCTGGTCAGCGAGAGCGTCAAGTTCTTCGCGCAGGTATCGATCTGGGATTTCCTCACCGATACGCAGTGGACGCCGGTGTTCCAGGACAAGCACTTCGGCATCATGACGCTGCTCTCGGGCACGCTCATGAGCACGCTGATCGCCTTGGCCATCGCCGTCCCTGCGGGCACGATCCTGGCGATCTATCTGAGCGAGTTCGCCCGTCCGCGTGTGCGCGAAGTGATCAAGCCCTTCCTGGAACTGATCGCCGGTGTGCCGACCGTGGCCTTCGGCTACTTCGCCCTGTTGTTCCTGACCCCGATCTTCCAGAAATTCATTCCCGGCCTGGCCACCTTCAACCTGCTGGTGCCGGGCATCGTCATCGGCATCATGATCCTGCCGTACATCGTCTCGGTCAGCGAAGATGCGATGCGCGCCGTCCCCGACAGCCTGCGTGAAGGTGCCTTCGCCCTCGGCTTCACCCGGCTGCAGACCGGCCTGCGGGTGGTCGTCCCCGGCGCGTTCTCGGGCATCACGGCCGCCTTCCTGTTGGGCATGTCGCGGGCCGTGGGCGAGACGATGGTCGTGGCCGTCGCCGCAGGACAGCAAGCCAAGATCGCGGGTAATCCGCTGGAAGGCGCGGCGACGATCACCTCCTACATCGTGCAGCTGAGCATGGGCGATCTGCCGCATGACTCGATCGCCTACCTGACGATCTTCGCCGCCGGCCTGACCTTGTTCCTTTTGACCTTCGCCTTCAACTTGCTGGCGTTCTGGCTGCGCCGCCGCTACCGGGAGGCGTATTGATGAGCACGCCCGGCTTGTCCTCGAGCCGTTTCGACGGCTACAGCGAAGCCCGTCTGTTGAAACGGGCGAAATGGTCCGACGGACTGTTCGCGGTGTTGGGCCTCTTGGTGCTGGTCGCCACACTACTCGTGCTGGGTGCGTTGGTTGCCGACTTCATCAATGACGGCGCCAGCCGTATCGACGGCGACTTCCTGACCAGCTATCCCTCGCGTCGACCCGGCAGCGCAGGCATCCTGTCGGCGTGGGTCGGCACCACTCTGGTCATGATCGTGACCGCCGCACTGGCGGTACCACTCGGGGTCGCTGCCGGCGTGTACCTAGAGGAGTACGCGCCAAAGAACTGGGTGACCGACTTCATCGAGATCAACGTCACCAACCTGGCCGGCGTACCGTCCATCATCTACGGCCTGCTAGCGCTGGGCTTATTTGTGCAGACCTTGGCGATGGGGCAAACCATCCTGGTCGCCGGCATTACGCTGGCCTTGTTGATCCTGCCGATCCTGATCGTGGCTACGCGCGAATCGTTGCGGGCGATTCCCCAGGACATCCGCGAAGCCTCGTTCGGCCTGGGTGCCGATCAGTGGCAGACGGTCAGCGGCTACCTGCTGCCGGCGGCACGGCCCGGCATCCTGACCGGCGCCATCGTCGGCATGTCGCGCGCCATCGGCGAGACGGCGCCCATCATCACCATCGGCGCGCTGACCTTTATTGCCTTCTTGCCGCCATCGCCGATCCAGAGCTCGTTTCCGTTCGTCAATTTCGACTGGCTCAACTCGCCGTTCACGGTAATGCCGATCCAGATGTTCAACTGGGTCTCACGGCCGCAAGCGGGCTTCCACATCAACGCCGCTGCGACCGGTCTGATCCTGCTGGCGATGACGCTGCTGATGAATGGCTTCGCGATCTGGCTGCGTTACCGCCTGCGGCGCAACTTGCGTTGAGCCCTATGTCTGGAGATTCCATGAACCGCGCTGTCGCCCCGCCACCGCCCACCGTCACCCCTTCGCATGCGGTCACACCTGCCGAGGTGACCTATCGCGCCCAGGTCGAAGATCTGAATTTCTACTACGGGTCGTTCCAGGCCCTCAAGAACGTGAACCTGGCGATTGCGGATCGCCAGGTCACGGCGCTGATCGGCCCCTCCGGCTGCGGCAAGAGCACACTATTGCGCTGCTTCAACCGCATGCATGACCTGTATCCTGGCAACCGTTACGAGGGCAAGATCCAGCTGCACCCCGAGGACATGAACATCGTGGGCAGCAACGTGGATCCGATGCAGGTAAGGCTGCGCATCGGCATGGTGTTCCAGAAACCCAATCCGTTTCCGAAGTCGATCTTCGACAACGTTGCCTCCGGCCTGCTGATCCGCGGCATTCGCGATCGAGCGGTGGTGGCCGAGCGTGTCGAACTGGCCTTGCGGCAGGCCGCGCTCTGGGAGGAGGTCATGGATCGCCTCTCGCAATCGGCGTATGGCCTGTCTGGTGGCCAACAACAGCGCTTGTGCATCGCCCGAGCCTTAGCTCCAAACCCGGAAATGATCCTTTTCGACGAACCCACCTCGGCGCTGGATCCTATCGCGACAGCGCGCATCGAAGAACTGATTGACGAGCTGCGCAACGACTACACCATCGTGATCGTTACCCACAACATGCAGCAGGCCGCGCGTATCTCCAACTTCACCGCGTTCATGCACATGGGGCACATGATCGAGTACGGCGCGACCTCGGAGTTCTTTACGAACCCGCAACACGAAAAGACGCACGAGTACATCACCGGCCGCTTCGGTTGAAGGAAGAACTGTCATGACTGATCACATTGTCCAGGCGTTCGACACCGAACTCGGCGCCATCACCCAGCAGATCAGCGAGTTGGGCCAGTTGGCAGAGCGACAGCTTACCGATGCGGTGTGGGCTCTTCGGCACGCCAGCACGGAACTGGCCGAGAGCGTCAAGGCGCAGGATCAGGAACTGGATCGCCTGGCGGCCCGCATCGAGGATGAGGCCATCAGCCTAATCGCGCGACGTCAGCCGCTGGCCGTGGATCTGCGTCATGTCATGGCCGCCATCCGCATCGCCGCCAATCTGGAACGGACGGGCGACTTGGCCAGCAACATCGCCAAGCGTGCCTTGGCGCTTGCGCCGAATCGGCTACCGGAAGTGTTCGCCGAACCGCTGCAGCGCATGGCCGATCTGGCGCTGCTGCAGTTGCACGATGCGCGCGAAGCATTCGTCGAACGCGATGCCGCTCGCGCCCAAGGGGTTTGGGAACACGACGCCACGATCGATACGTTGCACACGATGCTGTTCCAGGACATCGTGCAGGCCATGGCCGATGATCAAGCGCCGGCGCTGGATCTGGCGCATCTGTTATTCGTGATCAAGAACATCGAGCGCATCGGCGATCATGCAACCAACATCGCGGAAAACGTCGTGTACCTGGTGAGCGGCGCGGCACCGACGCAAGAACGCCCGAAGCAGGACGAAAGCAGTTCGCTCGCTCATCTGCCAGCCAAGCCTTAAGTTTGTGGTTTGAGGCCCGGTGGACGGAACCCCGGGTTATGCCGCCTTTCCCCATCTCTGCGGACTGATACTGAGCCTAACGCCGGGATCAGGAGCAGCGTCAAGGCAGAAAGCCCGGCGCCGGTCCAGAACGTCCACGCGGGTCCGTACCGATCCCACAGCCAGCCCGCTAAGATGCTGGCCACCAACAGCGCTACCCCCGACACCAGGTTGAACACCCCGAACGCCGTGCCGCGGTGCTCGGCCGGCGCGACATCTGCGATCAGGCTGGCGACAATGCCTTGGGTCAGGCCCATGTGCAGTCCCCACAAGGCGACACCGACGAACAATCCGATGGGGTTGTAGGTCAGGGCCAGGGCTACATCTGCCAGGGCCAACATCACCATGCCCACGGCCAGTATGGCTGCCCGCGACATGCGGTCGGACAAGTGGCCTGCTGGATAGGCCGTCAGCGCATAGACCGCGCTCATCACCACCAACACTAGCGGTACGTAGGTCATGGGCATTCCCACGTCGGAGGCACGCAGCACGAGAAACGCCTCACTGAAGCGGGCCAGCGAAAAGAACGCACCCAGTACGGTCAAGCGGGCGAACGCCGGCCCGAGCCGGGCCAGGCCGGCGCGAGTTAGTGGCAGACGCGCGGGTTTGCGTTCGTGGGCCGGCTCCGGCAGTCGGATCAATAACAGCACCGCCACGATGCCGGGCACGACCGCCCACCACAGCACGGCCCGGATGTCGTCGGCAAGCAGCCACATCAGCCCGATCGCCAGAAGCGGCCCGATCACCGCGCCGATGGTGTCCATCGACTGGCGCAGGCCGAATGCAGCGCCGCGCACTTCCGGCGGCGCCAGATCACCGACCAACGCATCGCGCGGGGCGCCGCGAATGCCCTTGCCAAAGCGGTCGAGCAAGCGTGCCGTGGTCACCATGGCGACGGAGTCGGCCAGCGGGAACAGCGGCTTCACCGCAGTGGCCAGGCCGTAGCCGAGCAGCACCAGTGGCTTGCGCCGGCCGATCGCGTCGCTGAGATAGCCGGAGAACACCTTCGTGACCAGCACCAGCGCCTCGGCCGCACCCTCGATCATACCGATGACCAGCGCGCTGGCGCCCAGACCGCCCGCCAGCAGCACCGGCAGCAAGCCGTGCACCATTTCCGAACTCATGTCGGTAAACAGACTGACGAAACCCAAGGCCCAGATCGTGCGCGGGATGGCCGGTCGCGCTTGTGCCGTCGAAGGGGCGTTCATGCCTGTCCCACCACCCCGTACTCAGTCGGCAAGCGCGCATAGAACAAGGGCAACTGCTCAGCGGCGAGCAGTTGCAACAACAACTCCGTTTGCTCGTCGGTGGCGATGAATTCGACCAATACCGGCTCTTCCCCAGCCAACTCGAAGAAGTGTTGTTCGTGGAGCTGTCCGTGCCGGCCGTACCCGGCCATCGCCTTGAACGCGGAGCCGCCATGAATACCCAATTTCTGGGCGCGGTCGAGCAACCACTCGTAGACCGGCAGGCCGTGATGCTTGCGGTTCTCGTAGGTGTACAGCCGCAGATGAACGCCTTTCATGCTGAGCCTCCCAGGAGTTTGAATAGCCCACGCATGACCGCAATTCCGACCAACGTGGCCAATAGCGAAGTGCCGACGTGAGCGATGGTGTGCAGACATGCCCAGCGGATTTCGCCGCGTAGCAGCATCGTGGCGGATTCCGCAGAAAAGGTGGAGAACGTGGTCAGGCCACCGAGGAAGCCGGTAGTGATTGCCAGCCGCACGACCGGAGGTAACGTTTCGTACTCTGCGAAGGCGCCGAGTGCGAGCCCCATTAGCAGTCCGCCCAGGGCATTGGCCGCGAGCGTGCCGAGCGGCAGCGCCGGAAAGGTGGCATTGAGAGCATGGCCGAGCGCCCAGCGCAGCAGTGCGCCGAAGCCCGCGCCCACGAAGATGGCGATGCTGGAAATCAGGTTCACGTGTTGCGAGCCTCCGAGGCGGAACCGGGCGCGCAGCGAGGGGGCGTCGGAATCCGGCGAACACCTGCACGCACCCGATGAGTTCGGGTGGGGCAGGCATCATCAGCCGAGGCGGCGGTTTGCCCGAATGGGGCCGGAGGAATGCCATCTCCGCGGACGGGCAGCGTACCACAGCGAATGGGTCGCCCCTGTTCAGGTGATTATGGCAGCAACATTGAACGGCATGCGGCCGCAACGTCGTCGAGGTGAAATTGAGGGGCACCGTTTGGGGCATTCGTACTGGGTGACCTTCGACAATGCAGCGACGGTGCACCTCAGGCGGGATAAACCACTATTATCCCGCATGATTTTTCAGCCAGACTTCGTGCTGTTTCGTGACTTGATTGGTATGTAATTACGTGGTACGTAATACATTACGAAATAATCCGGAGAGACGACTATGGCCCGCGGCGGGTTGTACAAGAGCGATGTGCAAAAGGCCCGCGACGCACTGCGAGCACAGGGCAAGCACCCATCGGTGGACGCCGTGCGGGTGGCGCTGGGAAATACCGGCTCCAAGACCACGATCCACCGTTACCTCAAGGAATTGGAGGAAGAGGAAGGGCAAGGCCTGGGCACCAAAGTGGCGGTCAGCGACGCGGTACAGGACCTGGTTGGCCGGCTTTCGGCCAGGCTGCACGAGGAGGCCGAAGCCGTTGTCGCTGAGGCGCAGCAGCGCTTTGCCGCCCAGTTGCAGGAGCGCAGCGAAGCGCAGGAGCAGGCTCGACGGGAGGCAGCTGCGCTAAGCGCGCAGCTCCAGCGCACCGAAACCGCGTTGCACGAGGAACGGGCCGTCCACGCCACAGATCGGCAGGCATTAGCCGATCGTACCACCGAGATCGCTCAGCTGGGCGAACGTATCACCGGCCTGATCGCTCGCTTGGCCGAGCACGAAGCCCATGCGATATCACTGGAAGAGAAGCACGCCCACGCCCGCGAAGCGCTGGAGCATTACCGGACCTCGATGAAAGAGCAGCGGGAGCAGGAGCAGCGCCGTCACGAGCACCAGGTGCAGGAGCTACAGGTCACGCTGCGCCAGGCCAACGAGGCGCTGAACGCCAAGAACCACGAACTGCTGCAGCTCAATCGTGACAACAGTCAGTGGCTGGAGCGCCACGGACGTCTGGAGCGAGAGTTGGCCGAAGCCCGCCGCGGCATCGAGGCCCAACAGAAGGAACTGGATGCCTTGCGGATGACTGCCGCCGAACATCAGGCGTTGCAGGTGCGATGGGCCGAAGACACACAGGTCTTGGAAAGGGTACGGGCCGAGTTGGCCAGCGTACGCGTCGATGCGACCAAGGAACGGGAACGTCGCGAGCAGGCCGAAGCCAATGCCTTGCGCGCTGGCGTGCGTCTGGAAACCCTTGAGCAGCTACTGGCGCAGCTGAGCCCCGATCAGCCTGCAGTCGGCGCGGCGTCAGGTGGAAAGGAGCGGAGGCAACGATAGAGCAGCGGCGAACTCCATTTTTATCCGGCAACCCTATGAATCAGAAAGCAAAAACGGATTCTATGGGGCATTTTTATACGTATCTCGGCTGAACCCCTACTTCACTCCCGCCACTTTCCGCTTCCTGCGCGATCTCAAGGCCAACAACAACCGGCCCTGGTTCAACGAGCAAAAACCGCGTTACGAGGCGGTGTTGCGTCAGCCATTCCTGCAACTGATCGGCGATCTGCAGGTGCCGCTGGCAAAGATCTCGCCGCATTTCGTGGCGGATCCGCGTGGCCAGGGTGGCTCGATGTTCCGCATCCATCGCGACACGCGCTACGCGAAAGACAAGACGCCGTACAAGACCTGGTCCGGTGCGCGCCTGTTCCATGAGCGCGCGCGCCAGGTCGATGCGCCTTCGTTCTACCTGCACATCCAGCCCGGAAATTGTTTCGTCGGTGGTGGCAAGTGGCACCCGGAGGCCGAGTCGATCAAGCGCATCCGGGAGTTCATCGCCAACAATCCACAAGCATGGAAAAAGGCCGCGCGCTCGAAATCCTTCACTGCGCACTTCAGGCTTGGTGGCGACAGCCTGATGCGACCGCCACGTGGGTTCGATCCCGATCACGAGCTGATCGAGGATCTCAAGCGCAAGGATTTCGTTGCCATGGAAGGTTTTGCCGACGGCATCGCGACCTCGACCGAATTGAAACCGCTTCTCGTCGATCGCTTCAAGCGCGTCGCGCCGCTGGTCGATTATCTCTGTGCAAGCCTCGATCTGGAATTCTGAGTGACACTCCGAGTCCCCTCGATCGTTCGTCCCGAGCCTGTCGCAGGACATCTCCAGGCATTCATGGTTCGACAAGCTCACCGCGAACGGTAATAGATGGCGTCCCCACGAAAGGAAGTTGGGCAGAAGCAATTGAAATGAATGCAATCGATGTCAATTTGAATGCGCGAATCCCGACGGCGCGCCTGGCGAGTTTCTACTTCGCCTACTACGCCGCACTTGGCGCGTTCAATCCTTACTGGGCGCTCTATCTCAAGGATCGCGGACAGGACGTCGCCGCGATCAGCATCCTGATGAGTCTCTGGTATGGCACGCGCATTTTTGCTCCGAGTGCCTGGAGCACGCTGGCGGCGCGGTCCGCGCAGCCAATCCTCTGGTTGCGCGTGGGCTCGGTGCTTACCGTCGCCAGCTTCGCGTTCTTCACCGTGCCGCAGGATTTCAGCGGACTGTTCCTGGTCATGTGCGTATTTTGTTTTGTCTACAACGCGATCATGCCGCAGTTCGAATCGATCACCTTGTCGCACCTGGTCGGCAGGAGCGAACGCTACGGCCGCATCCGTGCCTGGGGTTCGATCGGATTCGTCGCCGTGGTGGCACTGTTCGGCGGGCTGCTCGATCACTTGCCAGTGACATCCCTGCCCTGGCTGATGCTGCCGTTGTTCGTGACGATGGCGATCGCATCGTTTTTCAATGATTACGGACGACCACCCGTCGTCGCGACGGAGTCGGAATCGCCGAGTTTCGTGGCCAAGCTGCGCCGACCCGAAGTCATCGCATTCTTCATCGTCGCCCTGCTCTTGCAGATTTCCTTCGGCCCGTACTACACGTTCTATTCGATCTATCTCGACGAGCACGGCTACCGCACTTCGGCCCTCGGCATCTACTGGTCGATCGGCGTCATCGTCGAGATCCTCGTGTTCGCCTTCTCGGCATGGATCTTCCGCCGCTGGAACGCGGCAACCGTGCTGCTCGTCTCGCTGATTGCCGCCAGCCTGCGCTGGGCGATGGTCGCAACCTGGCCCGACAACGCCATCCTGATGGCCTTCGCGCAGACCCTGCACGCACTCAGTTTCGCCGCCTTCTTCGCCGCCAGCATGCAGTTCCTCGTGCTCTTTTTCCCAGGCAGGCAAAACGGCCACGCCCAAGGCATCTACTACGGATTTTCATCCGGTGTCGGCGGCGTGCTGGGTGCCTTGCTCTCGGGTCAAGCATGGAAAGCCTGCGGCGGAGAATCCGCCTTCCTGCTCGGTTCGGCAGCGGCTGCCATGGCCGCAGTCATCGCCTGGATCTGGATCCGGCCAGGGCGGGCCTGGGCAGCGACTTGAAGAGAATCCCGACGGCTCAGGGTCAATGGAGCCTGGTGGCGTGCGGAACAGAATTCTCTGTCGGCAACACGACAACGATCAGCTGTCGGCAAATCCAAAAGCCAGTAACGCCTGAATTTCGGACACTCCGACAAGGCACATCAACAAGCGTTCAATGCCGAGCGCAACGCCTGCGCAATCGGGCAATCCGCTTTCCAACGCGGCCAGCAGATTCCCATCGATGGGCAGCTCGCGTTGGCCGCGTGCCTGGCGGCGGCGGTTGTCGTTCTCGAAGCGGGCGCGTTGTTCGGAGGGATCAGTGAGTTCGTGGTAGCCGTTGGCGAGTTCGTGGGAGCCCAGATACAGTTCGAAGCGTTCGGCGACAGGCGGATTGCCCTGGCGGATCCTGGCAAGGGCGCATTGCGTGGCGGGCCAGTCGCGGATCACGGTGATGCGGTCGCTCGGGAAGCCGGGCTGGATGCGATGGGTGATGAGCAGATCGAGCCAGTCGTCGCGCTGCAGGCCATCAGCATCGATGGCGATATTGCACAGCGGTGCGCGCAGGGTGTCGATCGAAGCGCTGAAGGGATCGATGCCCAGGGTGTCGGCGAAGAGTTCGCCGTAGGTCAACGAGACGAGGCTGACATCGCGGCCGACCATGGCCAATGCGCGGCGCACCAGTTCGACGGTTTCATCGAGCAAGCGCAGGTGGTCCCAGCCGACCCGGTACCATTCGAGCATGGTGAATTCCGGATTGTGCCGCCTGCCCGCTTCGCCGTTGCGGAAAACGCGGCCGAGTTCGTAGCAATCGCCGACGCCGGCGGCGAGCAGGCGCTTGAGCGGAAATTCGGCCGAGGTGCGCAGCCAGCGTTCCGGCGAACCGGCGTCGACGTGGCCGGAAAACAACGTGCTGAAACTCTCGATGTTCGGCTCGGTGTTGGCCGCTGCCGAGAGGATCGGTGTTTCCACTTCGAGCACGTCGCGCTCGGCGAAGAATGCGCGGATCAGCGTGTAGAGGCGCGCACGCAGGGCCAGTGCATCGTGCAGCGTGATCGTGCTCAAACGGGATTCCTGGCCAGGTATTCGAGCAGGCGCGCTTCATCCCAGACCTCGATGCCGAGGGACAGGGCCTTGTCGAGTTTGGAACCGGCCGATTCGCCGGCGACGACGAAGTCGGTCTTCTTCGACACGCTGCCGGCGACTTTCGCACCAAGGGCTTCGAGTCGCGCACCGGCTTCATCGCGCGTCATGGCCGACAGCGAGCCGGTCAGCACGACCGTCTTGCCATCGAGTGGAAGCGATTGCTCGACTTCACGACTTGAGCCGGCGAGTTCGCGCAACCTGTTCCAGGCGCGCAGGCTGCGCTTGAGCAGGTCGGCATGGACAGGATCATCGCGCCACTGCACCAGCGCAGCGGCGGTGTCGGCGGGCAGCCCTGCCGTGATCAGTTGATGTTCGGGGACATGTGCCAGTCGCTCGATATCCTCGAATGCGGCCGTGAGTTGCGCCGCGCGCCGTTCTGTCAGTTTCGGAATTTCGAGACTGGCAAGGAACTGATCCGCGGCAAGGTTCTGGCGCAGCTTTGGCGATACATCGTGTTCATCCGTGAGGCGCACGCCGCGCTTCAGCAGCGCATCGATGGCTGCCTGGTTGCCCTCCTGGGCAAGGAAATGATCGATCGAGCGCGCCACTTCTCCACCGATATCCGGCACCAGCTTGAGCAGGGGCCAGGGCAGATGCCGGATGAGTTCGAGTCGGCCGAACCATGTCGCCAGCGCCTTGGCCGTGCTCTCGCCGACGTGCTCGATGCCCAGCGCAAAAAGGAACCGCTCCAGCGTCGTCTGCTTGCTGTGCTCGATGGCTTCGACCAGGTTCTCGGCCCACCGGGTCGCGACCTTGCCGGACTTGACCGTTTCCGGGGTCGTGCCATCACGCGCGTCGGCGCGGCGCTTCATTTCGAGGAAATCGTCCAGTCCGAGCTTGTACAGATCGGCGATCGAGACGACGAAACCGAGATCGCAGAGATCCTCGATCAGCCGCGCGCCGAGGCCTTCGATATCCATGGCGCGACGCGAGGCGAAATGGATGACCGATTCCTTGCGCTGGGCCGGGCAGATCAATTCTCCGGAGCAGCGCCAGACGACCTGCCCTTCCTCGCGCACGAGCTCGGACTGGCAGATCGGGCAATGGCTCGGCATCTGCCATGGGCTGGTATCGGCGGGTCGTTGATCCTCGATCACGCGCACGACTTCGGGAATCACATCACCCGCACGCCGCACGATGACGCTGTCGCCGACACGCACATCAAGACGCGCGATCTGGTCGGCGTTGTGCAGGGTCGCATTGGTGACGACGACGCCGGCGACCTGCACGGGTTCCAGCCGCGCGATCGGCGTGGCTGCGCCAGTGCGGCCGATATTGATGTCGATGGCGAGCACGCGCGTGCTCTGCTCCTGCGCGGGAAACTTGTGCGCAATGGCCCAGCGCGGCGTGCGACCGACGAAACCGAGTTCGCGTTGCGCGTCGAGATCATCGATCTTGTAGACGACGCCATCGATATCGAACGGCAGGCTGTCGCGTGCGGCTCCGATGCGCCGGTAGTAATCGAGGCAGCCCTGCTCGCCGCGTGCGGTTTCCGCCAGATGGCTGACCGGGAAGCCCCAATCGCGGAATTTCTGCATCAGGGCCGAATGCGTTCTCGGCAGATTGCCGTCCTCGATCGCGCCGGGCGCATAGGCGAAAAAGGCCAGCGGACGTAATGCCGTGATCGCTGGATCGAGCTGACGCAGGGATCCGGCTGCGCCATTGCGCGGATTGGCCAGCACCTTGCCGCCATGTTCGCGGGCATGCGCGTTGTAGCGCTCGAATTCGGCGCGCGGCATGTAGACCTCGCCGCGCACTTCCAGCACCGCCGGCCAATCCTTTCCGCGCAGGCGCAGCGGGATCGCCTTGATCGTGCGCAGGTTGACGGTCACGTCCTCGCCGGTTTCGCCGTCGCCGCGCGTCGCGCCCTGCACGAACACGCCGTTTTCATAGCGCAGGCTGATGGCGAGGCCATCGAATTTGGGTTCAACCGAGAACACCGGATCGGCGATGTCGAGGCGCTCCTCGATGCGGCGGACGAAATCATCGATTTCCGCATCGCTGAAGGCATTGGCCAGTGAGAGCATGCGCAATGCGTGACGCACCTCGGCGAACTCGCGCGAAGGACTGGCACCAACGCGCCGGGTTGGTGAATCCACCGCCGCCAGCTCGGGGTGCGCCGCCTCGATCGCCTCCAGTTCGCGCATCAACCTGTCGTAATCGGCATCCGGAATCTGCGCGTCATCGAGGACGTGGTAGCGGTAATTCGCCTCCTCGATGCGGGCGCGAAGTTCGGCGGCGCGCGCGGCAGGGCTGGAGGTTTTTTCGGTTGGGTTCATTGAGATTTCTGGATCAAAAGTTGGCGAAGTCGCTTTCGGTAACCCTGATGCAACATGTTCGACTCAAATCCCGCTACTCGTCATCCAGGAGAAGGCCGGGATGACGGTGAGGGTGAATGGAACTGGACGTGATATTGGCATCATTCGTGAAGTCGGGATTACGTGTGACTCATCACTCATGTGATCGGCGTTGCCCCGAAGTCTAGCGGCTTGCCGGCGCATGCGGTGCAGGTGCAGGATGCGGGTTGATGAATCGAGGGCGTGACGATGGCAAAGAAGAGCTGGGCGGCGTTTCCGCACAAGGACAAGGCGTTCGACTACGCAAGCGACAAGCTGGCCAAGGCCTGGTCGAAACTGCACGCGGGCGATCAGGAGCCCTACCCTGATGAGAAGCATGTCGCAGGCTTGCTCAAGGGCAATCCCAAGCTCGGCAAGGATGCGGCGACCATCGCCGCGCAGTTGCAGGATGCCTGGCGCGATTTCCATCGTGGCGATTTCCAGCAGGCCCATGAATCCGGGCTTGCCTTGAAGGCCTTGGGCACCTCGGTGGCGATCAAGGCGGCCGGCATCCATGCCACGTACCTGGTCGATGATGACGATGCCAGGACCCGCCGCTACGAGGATCTCGTGCGCCTGGCCGACGAAGCCGTCGTTGCCCTGCCCGAGCTGGCCAACAGCCATTACCGGCGCGCGTTTGCGATTGGCCGCTTGAGCCAGTCGATCTCGATTGCCAAGGCGCTGGCCCAGGGTCTGGCCGGCAAGGTCCGCGAATCGCTGGACAAGACCTTGACGTTGGAGCCGAAGCACGCCGAGGCGATGACCGCATTCGGCCTGTATCACGCTGAAATCGTCAACAAGGTCGGTGGCATGCTGGCCAAGCTGACTTACGGCGCGAATGCCGCCGATGCCGAAAAATATCTGAAAGCCGCGCTCAAGCTGACCCCGCAATCGCCGATCGCCTGGATCGAATACGGCAACGGCCTGTTGCTGCTGCACGGCGAGAAACGCGAGGACGATGTCGCAGAAGCCTACGACAAGGCCGCCAACTGCAAGCCGCTCGATGCCATGGAAGCCCTGGATGCCAAGTGGGCGCGGGAGCAGATTGAATAGTTGGAAGCCGGGAGTAGGGAATCGGGAATGGTGAATCGTTGGAGCCGCATTCGCCGGGCCATCGCTGAACGCCCACCCAAGCTCTCCCCCTGCACAATCAAAGTGGAAGTGGTGGCGAGCGACAATCCGCTTTAACGATTCACCATTCCCGATTCCCTACTCCCGGTTCTTCACCCCGACAGGGGCCTCGCTGCGTTGAACAGCGCATCACTGCTGATGACGGACTCCATGGATTGCCTTAACCTCGCAGGCATGGGGTCGGAACGAACGGACGAAGAACTGATGCTTGCGTATGCCGGAGGCGACATGCTCGCCTTCGAAATGCTCTATCGGCGCCACCGTGGCACCCTGTACCGCTTTCTCCTGCGATCCCTGCGCCAGCGCGCCGATGCCGATGAACTGTTCCAGGAAACCTGGAGCCGTGCCATTGCCGCGCGCGAGCGTTACCGCGTCGAGGCCAGGTTCACCACCTGGCTGCTGCAGATCGCGCACAACCTCGTCATCGATCGCTTCCGCCGCAGCCGTCCACAGGCGTCAACCGAGGAAGCCGAGGTCGTCTTCAACCAGCTTGATGCGCCTGATGACGAACGGCCAGATCACGTGTTGAGCGAGTTCGAGCAGCGCCGACGGCTGCAGATCGCACTTGAGGAATTGCCTGAGGAACAACGCGTAACCTTCTTGTTGCGCATGGAAAATGGCCTCGGACTTGAAGAAATTTCCGAAGTCACCGGAGTCGGACGCGAGACGGTCAAATCGCGCCTGCGTTATGCCCTCGCCCGCGTCCGCGCAAGGTTCGAGACATGAGCAAACGCCGCGACCCGGACGAAGATCTGCAGCGCCTGCTCGACGACGATGGTGGCGAGTTCGGCGCGATCTACAAGCGCCTGTCGCACCCGGAGCCGCCGCGTCGCGTGGATCGCGTGGTGCTGGCGAATGCAGCGCGGGCTGTTCGTGGCGATCGTGCGCCGCCGGCACAGCGCTGGTTGCTGGGCCTGGGTTCGGCTGCGGGGCTTGTGCTCGCGGCCGGAATTGCCTGGCAGGTTGGCCAGCAGATTGATGCACAGGATGCGCAGACCGGCGCACCGCGTAGCGAGCGAACCGTCATTCCCGTGCAGCCGATCACCGAATCGGCGCGGACGCAGAAAACGGAGTCCGTTGAAGCCGCTGCGGCGATGGCAGACCAGGAGTCCCCGGCCGAGGCTGCGTCGGCCAAACAGGAATCCGCGCCCCCGTTGCGGCGCAAGGCAACCCCGGCAAAGCCGGCACCGGCGGCCGTACCACCGCCAGCGCCTGCTGCCCAGGCTCCGCCGCTGCTCGAACAACGTGCCGCAGAGCCGGAACCCCCACCCGCCGTGCCGGCGGCGGATGCAGCGCAGGCATTTCCGCAAGAGACGGACAACGTTTCGAGTGAGGCTGCATCGGGCGCGGCCCGCGAACGTCGCGATCATGCCGCGGGCAAGGCCGTGGGCTTGAGCGCACCCAAGGCCGCTGCCGAGCAATCGCGGGCGCCTGCGCCGAGTTCCTCGGTCAAGCTGCGCCAGAACATGCATCTGGCTCCGCAGGACTGGCTGGCCGAGATCGTGCGCTTGAAGAATGCGGGGCGTCGCCAGGAAGCCATCGAGAACCTGCGCCTGTTCCGCCGCATGCATCCGGATTGGCAGCTTTCCGACGAGTTGCGCCGGCTGGCCGAGTGAGCGAGTTGCATACCCTGGGGGCGCCGGCCAGCCTGCTGCAGGAGATCCGCAAGAGCCGTTTCCTCGCCAATGCCGCACCGGTTGACGAGCCCGCGCAGGCCCTGGCCTTTCTTGCCGAGGTCGCCGATGCGCTGGCGACGCACAATTGCTGGGCTTACCGGATTGGCCAGCAATACCGGTTTTCCGATGATGGCGAACCCGGCGGCACGGCCGGCCGCCCGATCCTGCAGGCCATTGACGGCCAGGGCTTTGATCGGGTCATCGTCGTCGTCACGCGCTGGTATGGCGGCATCAAGCTCGGTGCTGGCGGCCTGGCCCGTGCCTATGGCGGTTGTGCCGCCGAATGCCTGCGCCTGGCGGCGAAAGTCCCGCTGATCGACATGGCCGATATCCGCGTCGATTGCGAGTTCTCGATCCTGCCGATCCTGCATGCGCGCTTCGAGGAATTCGCCATCAACAAGCTCGATGAATCCTTCGATGCACAGGGTTGCCGTCTGCAACTGCGCCTGCCGCGTGATCGCGTCGAGACGTTTTCGGCTTTCGTGCGCGACCTGAGCCGGGGCCGCGCGGTGGTTGGATCTGCTTGACGAGAAGCCCGCGCAGCGGATTGCGCCATGCGAAACAGCGCTTGCGACGAGGATCTGGATACGTACTAAGATACGTACATCGACTTTCGCTGGACCCGCCCCATGCTTTGGGCATGCCTGTATTTTCCCGAATTGCCGCTCGATGCCGTGCGTCCGCCGGACTGCGCGCGTGAGGCGGCGGCCGTGCTGGTCGATGGCCCCGTGCGGCATCCGCGGGTGGCCCTGGCCAATCAGGCCGCGCGCAAGGCCGGCATCCGCAGCGGGCAATCGCTGGCTGCCGCGCGCGCCCTGCATGCCGATGTGCCGGGCTGGCGTCGGGATGTCGAGGCGGAACGCCATCTGCTCACCGCGCTGGCGGATACCGCCTATCGTTTCAGCAACGAGGTCAGCCTGGCTCCGCCGCGCGCCCTGCTGGTCGAGGTCGGTGCCAGCCTCAGCCTGTTTGGCGGCTGGACGGCGCTTGAGCGGCACCTGCGCACGGATTTCGATGGCTGGGCGCTGGGCTATCGCCTGAGTCTGGCCCCGGTGGCGGCCGGAGCCCGGGTGCTGGCCACTTGCCGGGATGGCATCGCCCTGCTGGAGAAGTCGCAACTGGTCAATGTTCTTTCCGATTTTTCTGTTTCAAATTGCGGACTTGAGAGAAAAACCTCAAGTAGTTTGTCCGCCATGGGCCTGGACCGGCTAGGGCAAGTGTTTGCCCTGCCACGCGCCGAATTGAGCCGTCGCATCGGCCCGGCCGCCCTGCTCCATCTCGATCGCATGCGCGGGCTTGTTGGCGAAGCACTGGCCAGTTACCAGCCGCCGACCCGCTACCAGCGCCGCATCGAGTTCGATTACCGCATCGATCGCGTCGAGGCCTTGCTGTTTCCGCTGCAACGCATGCTGCGTGATCTTGGCCGTTTCCTTGTCGCCCGTGACGGCGGCGTGCAGTCTTTCGAGCTGGTCCTCGAACACGAGCACCAGGCCACGACCCGCATCACGGTCGGCCTGCTCGAAGCGCAACGGGATGCCAACCTGCTGCTCGAGCTTGCCCGGACACGACTCGAGCGCGTGGCCCTGGTTGCTCCGGTGGAGGCCTTGAACGTGCTCGCCGAGGACTTGCCGACCCTGCGCCCGCTGCACGAGGACCTGTTCGACACGACCCCGTGCGGAACCATGGAATGGCCGATGCTGGTCGAACGCCTGCGTGCGCGGCTTGGCGACGAAGCCGTCTGCCGCTTCCTCGAAGTAGCCGATCACCGGCCGGACCGGGCCTGGCGGTTGTGTCCGCTCGATCGCGATCCTTCGCGGATCGCCGCCTTGCCGGCGCGGCGGAAATCCGCAGGCGAGGAAACCGGTTTGCGCCCGCCACGCCCCTTGTGGTTGCTGCGCAGGGCGATTCCGCTGCGTTCCTCGCCGTTGCGCATCCTCGCCGGTCCGGAACGCATCGAGAGTGGCTGGTGGGATGGTGACGACCAGCGCCACGATTACTACGTCGTGCAGACGCGCGAAGGCCAGCGCGCCTGGGCCTATGTCGCGAGCGGTGAGATCGGCAACTGGATGCTGCAGGGATGGTTTGCCTGAATCCACCACCGGCCTACGCCGAGCTGCATGCGTTGAGCAATTTCAGTTTCCAGCGCGGCGCATCGAGTGCCGCGGAATTGTTCGAACGCGCGGCCCGGCTCGGCTACAGCGCACTGGCGATCACCGACGAGTGTTCGCTGGCCGGCATCGTGCGTGCGCTGGAAGCCTCCGAGGCATCCGGCGTGGCGTTGATCGTCGGCAGTGAGGTGCAACTCGACGACGGCCCGAAACTCGTCCTGCTGGCGAGCAGCCAACCGGCTTATTCGAGCATCTGCGAAGTGATCACGCGCGGCCGCAGGCGCAGTGCCAAGGGCGAGTACGCGCTGACTCGCGCCGATGTCGAATGCCTGCACGCCGAGGTGCTGGTGTTGTGGCCGCCTTGTCTTGCCAGGGTCGCCGACAGGGATGCCGATGCCGCCTGGATTGCCCGCCATTTTGCCGGGCGCGCCTGGATTGCCGTCGAACTGCATCATGGCGTCGACGATGCCTCGACGCTGGCCGGGCTGCAGGCACTCGGCCAGCGCCATGCCCTGCCGCTGGTCGCCAGCGGCGATGTGCACATGCATGCACGCGGTCGGCGCGCCTTGCAGGATGCACTGAGCGCCATCCGCCTCGGCTGCACGATCGCCGAAGCCGGCCATGCATTGTTCCCGAATGGCGAGCGCCATCTGCGTCGACGCGAGGATCTCGCCGCGATCTATCCGGCCGCGCTGATCGCGGAAACCGGGCGCATTGCAGCACGTTGCCGGTTCAACCTGCGCGACATCAACTATGTCTATCCGCACGAGCTGGTGCCGGCCGGCGTGCGTGCCATCGATCATCTGCGTCAGCTCACCCTGGATGGTGCGCAACGCCGTTGGCCACGCGGCATCCCGGCCAAGGTCGCTGGCCAGCTCGAACACGAGTTTGTCCTCATCGAGAAACTCGGTTACGAGCATTTCTTCCTGACCGTCCACGACATCGTCGCCTGGGCACGCGCAAGGCCGCAGCCGATCCTCTGCCAGGGACGCGGCTCGTCGGCGAACTCGGCGGTCTGCTATTGCCTCGGCATCACGGCGGTCGATCCCGAGCACGGCAACCTGCTGTTCGAGCGCTTCCTGTCGATCGAGCGCAAGGAACCTCCCGACATCGACGTCGATTTCGAACACGAACGGCGCGAGGAGGTGCTCCAGTACGTGTTCAACAAGTACGGTCGCACGCGGGCGGCGCTGGCGGCGACGGTCATCCGCTATCGCGGCAAGAGCGCGGCGCGCGACATCGGCCGCGTGCTCGGCCTGGCCGAGGATCAGCTCGACCAGTTGAGCATGGCTTATGCGCACACCAATGCCGATCTGCCGCTGGCCGCTGCCCTGCGCGAGCGCGGCTTCGATGCCGATGCACGCATCATGCAGCGCATCGTCGCCCTGGTCGGCCAGTTGCGCGGTTTCCCGCGCCACCTGTCCCAGCATGTCGGTGGCTTCGTCATCTCCGAGCATCCCCTGCATACCCTGGTGCCGGTGGAAAACGCGGCGATGGCCGGGCGCACGATCATCCAGTGGGACAAGGACGATCTGGAATCACTCAAGCTGCTCAAGGTCGACTGTCTAGCCCTTGGCATGCTGACCTGCCTGCGCAAGTGTTTCGATCTCGTCCACCGGCATGCCGGCCTGCGCCTTGATCTGGCCAGCCTGCCGCAGGATGACGAGCCGACTTACGCGATGATCCGCGCCGCCGATACGGTGGGCGTGTTCCAGATCGAATCGCGTGCGCAGATGTCGATGTTGCCGCGCCTGCGCCCGGTGACGTTCTACGATCTGGTCGTGCAGGTCGCGATCGTGCGGCCGGGACCGATCCAGGGCGGCATGGTGCATCCGTATCTGCGCCGCCGGCAGGGCCTCGAGGAAATCGACTACCCGCAATCGGCCAGCGAGCGCGCGGCCGGCCACGGCGAGTCGCGGATCAGGCCCGTGCTCGAACGCACGCTTGGCGTGCCGATCTTCCAGGAACAGGTGATGAAGCTGGTCGAGGTCGTGGCCGGTTTCACGCCGGGCCAGGCCGATGAACTGCGTCGTGCGATGGCCGCGTGGAAACGCAAGGGCGGCCTCGAACCGTTCCATGACCGCATCCGTGACGGCATGCTGGCGAATGGCTACGAGGAAAGCTATTTCGAGCGCATCTTCGAGCAGATCCGGGGGTTCGGCGAATACGGTTTCCCGGAATCGCATTCGGCCAGCTTTGCCCTGCTCGCCTACGCCTCGGCCTGGCTCAAATGCCATCACCCGGCGGCTTTCACCTGTGCCCTGCTCAATTCACTGCCGATGGGTTTCTACGGTCCTGCCCAGTTGATCCGCGATGCGCGCCGGCATGGCGTGCGCGTGCTGCCGGTCGATGTGACGATCAGTGCGTGGGAGTGCACGCTGGAGGCGTTTTCGGACCCGAAAGATCGCGGGAGCGAAACTTGTGGCAGCGACTTCGGCCACGATGCTCTTTCTCAAATCCAACACAAAAGCATTGCGGCTGAAGCCGCTCTCACGAAAAGCATGCCGCACGCCCTGCGCCTGGGCTTCTCACGCATCACGGGTTTTTCCGAAGCGACCGCGCAACGCATCGTCCAGGCGCGCAGCGAACGCACGTTCGATGATGTCTCCGACCTGATCCGGCGTGCCGGATTGAGTGCCGGCGAGCGCGCGCGTCTTGCCGATGCCGATGCCTTGCGCAGCCTGAGCGGCCATCGTCATCAGGCGCGCTGGGACAGTGCAGGCGTCGATGCGCCGATCGCCGTGCTTGCCGGGGCGGCGCTGAACGAGGAAGCCATCACCCTGGCCGCGCCGTCCTTGCGCAAGGACGTGATCAGCGATTACGCCAGCCAGGGTTTCAGCTTGCGCCGGCATCCGTTGTCGTTCGCCCGCGAGGCGCTCGACCAGCGCCGCATGTTGCGGGCCCGCGATGTGCTCGGCAGTCGCCATGGTCGGCGCGTGCGCTGCGCCGGCCTGGTCACGGTGCGGCAACGGCCACATACCGCGAATGGCGTCACTTTCGTCACCCTCGAAGACGAAACCGGCATCCTCAACATCATCGTCTGGGCAGCCCTGGCCAGCAGCCAGCGCCGCATCCTCATCGAGAGCCGCGTGCTTGGCGTCGAAGGCGAATTGCAATCGAGCGAAGGCGTGCAGCACGTGATCGCCCATCGCCTGCTCAATCTCGATGCCCTGCTTGCCGGGATCGGTCCGCAATCGCGCGATTTCCACTGAACCGGCCTGTGTCCGGTGACCCCTAGGTGCGGCACGCCCGGCTTGAATTGGATCGCGCCTGTACCCATTCGATGGGCTGTCCCGCTGAATCGAAAACCATGACCGAGCCCGCCCCCGCCACGCCGCGCAAACTCGGTGCCTACCGCCGCCTGCTTCCGTACGTGCGCGAGCAACGCGCGCTGATCGCCGGCTGGCTGGTGTTCCTGGCCATTTCCTCGGCGGCGACCCTGGCCCTGCCGGCGGCCGCGCGTTTCATGATCGACCGCGGCTTTGGGCAGACTGATCCGGCCCAGCTCAATGCCGGATTCATCGGCTTGTTTGGCGTTGCCGTGGTCATGGCGATCGCCGGTGCCTCACGCTATTTCTGCGTGACCCTGCTCGGCGAGCGCGTCGCCGCAACCTTGCGTTCGCGCCTGTATTCGCACCTGCTTGGCCTCGACCAGGCATTCTTCGAGCGCACCCGTTCCGGTGAGCTGGTCTCGCGGCTGGCCGCCGATACCGAGCTGGTGCAGACCGTGGTCGGCTCGACCCTGTCATTGTCCCTGCGCAGCCTGGTCATGCTGATCGGTTCGACGACAATGCTGATCGTGACCAGTCCGCAATTGGCCGGGTTGACCGCCTTGGTGATTCCGGCGGTGATCTTGCCGATCGTCTTCCTCGGGCGGCGCGTGGAAAAGCTCTCGCGGCAAAGCCAGGATCGCATTGCCGATGCCTCGGCGATCGCCTCGGAATCCCTAAATGCGATCCACACCGTGCAGGCCTACACACGGGAGCCGCGCGAGCGTGACCGCTACATCGCGGCGGTGCTGCTGGCCCTGGCGACGGCGCGCAAGCGCATCGGCACCACGGCCGTGCTCACCGCCCTGGTCATCCTGCTCAGCTTTGGCGCGATCACCGTGGTGCTGTGGGCGGGCGCGCACCGGGTGATTGCCGGTGAGATGAATGCCGGCGTGCTTGCCCAGTTTGTCCTCTACGCGGTGGTTGCGGCCGGTTCGGTGGGCGGCCTCACCGAAGTCTGGGGCGAGCTGCTGCGTTGCGCAGGCGCGCTCGGGCGGATCGGCGAACTGCTGGATACCGATGCCGCGATCCGCTCGCCCGATCAGCCAGTGCGCTTGCCGCATCCGGTGCGTGGCGCACTGCGATTCGAGCACGTCGAATTCCGTTATCCATCGCGTCCGGATCAGGCGGCCATCCATGATTTCTCGCTGCGCATCGAACCTGGCGAAACAGTGGCCCTGGTCGGGCCTTCGGGTGCCGGCAAGACCACTCTGTTCCAGTTGCTGCAACGCTTTCATGATCCCCAGCAAGGGCGCATCAGCATTGATGGCGAGGACCTGCGTGCGCTGGATCTGGCCGAACTGCGTGGCTGCTATGCACTGGTGCCGCAGGATCCGGTGTTGTTCGGATCCAGCGCCGCCGACAACATCCGCTTTGGCCGCATCGGGGCCAGTGCGGCCGAAGTCGAGGCGGCGGCACGTGCAGCGGAATCGCACGAGTTTCTCGCCGCCCTGCCGGATAGTTACGACACCTATCTCGGCGAACGCGGCGTGCGCCTTTCCGGTGGACAACAGCAGCGCATTGCCATCGCCCGCGCCCTGCTTCGCGACGCGCCGATCCTGCTGCTCGACGAAGCGACCTCAAGCCTCGATGCGCAATCGGAGCGTCTCGTGCAGAACGCACTCGAACGCCTGATGAAGAATCGCACGACGCTGGTCATTGCCCATCGCCTGGCAACCGTGCAGAAAGCCGATCGCATCGTCGTCCTCGATGGCGGGCGCATTGTCGCCCAGGGCACGCATGCCGAATTGCTCGAACAAGGTGGGCTGTACGCGGAGCTGGCCAGGCTGCAGTTCGCCGCTTGACTGGTCTTCCGGCAGCGCAATCCTGCTTCAGGACTGGCGCAACATTTCCGCGATGATCGGCGGCACTTTTGCCGTGGCTTGTTCGAGGTTGGCGAAGATTTCATCGAGGCTGATTTCGGCCTCGTCGCCGCAGCCGGCCGCCCAATTCGCCACCAGGGCCAGGCAGGCGTAGTCGAGATCCAGTTCGCGCGCCAGCGCGGCTTCGGGCATGCCGGTCATGCCGACCAGATCGCAGCCGTCGCGACGCATTCGCGCAATCTCGGCGCGCGTTTCCAGGCGCGGGCCCTGGGTGGCGCCGTAGCAGCCACCATCGACGACGGCAATACCCGCACGCGCTGCGGCGGCGATCAGGTCCTTGCGCAAGGTCGATGTGTAGGGCTCGCTGAAATCGATATGGCGCACTTCGGCACCGTCGGCATCGCAGTAACTCGTGCTGCGACCATGCGTGTAATCGATGATCTGATCGGGGATGGCGACCACGCGCGGCCCCATGTCCGCACGGATGCCACCGACCGCATTGACGCCGATGACGCGGGCCGCGCCAAGCTGCTTGAGCGCATGCAGGTTGGCGCGGTAGTTGACCTTGTGCGGAAGGATGTCGTGGCCGCGTCCATGCCGGGCGATGAAGGCAACACGTCGGGAGCCGAGGCGACCGCTGACGATCGCGTCGGATGGTTTCCCCCAGGGCGTGTCGAGTACCTGTTCGCTGACGTCCGCAAGCCCCGGAAACCGGTACAGGCCGGTGCCGCCGATCACGGCGAGGTCCATCGCCATCGAGCTCACAGCGCGTAGATGCCCGGAAGGTTGCGGCCCTGTTCATGGAAATCCATGCCGTAGCCGAAAACATAGCGATCGGGCACTTCGACGCCGACGAAATCGGCGCTGAGCCCGGGCACGGCGCGGTCATGGCGTTTTTCGCAGAGCACGGCGAGCAGCACCTGCGACGCCGCTTCGGCATGGCACCAGTCGCGGATTGCCTTGAGTGTATGTCCCTCATCGAGGATGTCGTCGACGAGGACAACGATGCGTCCGGCCAATGGCGTGTCCGGTCGACGCATCCATTGCAGTTCACCGCCCTCGGTGGTGCCACGGAATCGCGTGGCGTGCACGTAGTCGAATTCGAGATCAGCATCGATGGCGGTCGCCAGTTGCCCGGCAAAGACCAAGCCACCTTGCATGATGGTCAGGAAGATCGCCGACTTGCCGGCCAGCGCCGCGCCGATCTCCTTCCCCATGCGCGCGATCGCGGCGGCGAGACTGGCTTGTCCGTGGATCAATTCGGCGCTTGGCAATGCATCGGAAAGTCTGGGTCGGCTCATTTGCTGCTCGGATCAGGACAGAATTCAGCGAGGCGGGAAATCGCCTCGTCGCGTTTGGGATTGTCTTCCAGGGCCTCCCAGGTCGGCGCAGCGGCGCCGCGCAGGCTTTCCACCCGCGCCGCTGGGCAGGCTGGAAGATGGGCGGTGGCGGTCACCGATTGTTCGACAATCGCCGGATTGCAGGCCAGGATCAACTCGCAACCGGCGCGAAGATGCGCCTCGATGCGGGCCGGGATTCCACCCATGGCCTCGGCCGCCGCCATGCCGATGTCATCGCCGATGACGATGCCGTTGAAGCCCATTTCCTTGCGCAGGATTTCGCCGATCCAGATGCTGGAAAAGCCTGCCGCCATCGCATCGATCGCCGGATAGTTCACATGCGCGATCATCACCGCTTCGGCTCCCGCGGCGATGCCGTCGATGAAGGGAATGAAGTCGCTGCGGCGCATTTCCGCAAGCGTGCGCGGGTCGATCGCGGCGTCAAAGTGGGTGTCCGCGACCACGCTGCCGTGGCCGGGGAAGTGCTTCAGCGTCACTGCCATGCCGGCCAGGTGCATGCCGCGTGCATAGGCCTGGACCAGTTCCGAGGTGATCGCCGGATCGGCGTGGAACGCACGCGGGCCAAGCGCGAGATTGCCGCAGGCCAGGTCGGCTACCGGCGCGAAGCTCAGGTCGATGTCGATCGCGCGCATTTCGCTGGCCATCAGCCAGGCGTGTTCCTCGGCCAGTGCCACGGCGAGCTTTGCATCGCGCTCGTACAGCTCGCCAAGGCGTGCCAGCGCCGGCAAGCGGGTGAAACCCTCGCGAAAGCGCTGCACCGGGCCACCTTCCTGGTCGACGCAGATCAGGAAGGGGTCGTCCGGACGCTCCATGCGGATGTCGTCGATCAACTCGACAACCTGATCCCGGTTTGCACAATTCCTTGAAAAAAGAATTACACCACTGACCTGTGGCGACGACAACCAGACGCGATCCTCATCGTTCAGGGTCTTGCCGGGAATGCCAATGATCAGCATGCGTCATCTGCCTCGCGTCTTGTGGTCTTCACTGCAAATCCTTGTTCGTTGGCAGCTGCGCGTGCGCATCGACCAAGTGTCATCCTACCGGTCGATCAGCGGATGAACAACGCAATCGACTCGACATGCGCGGTATGCGGGAACATGTCCATCACGCCGGCTTCGGCCAGTCTGAATCCATGGCGATTGACGAGAATACCCGCATCGCGCGCCAGCGATCCGGGATGACATGAAACATACACGATTCGGTCCGTGCCCTTGCGCGGCAAATAGTCGAGTACGGCGGCGGCACCCGAGCGCGGCGGGTCGAGCAGCAGTTTGCCGTATTCGCCGCGTGCCCATGCGGCACTGGCGTGGTTGAGCAGGAGATCGGCGGCGTGAAACCGCGCATTGTCGATGTCATTGCGCTCGGCATTCGCCGCCGCGCGGGCAACCAGGCCCTCATCGCCTTCGACGCCGACCGCCGCCGCCGCGCGCCTGGCTATCGGCAGGGTGAAATTGCCGAGTCCACAGAAGAGATCAAGCACGACATCGTCGGCCTGCACATCCAGCAGATCGAGCGTGCGCCGGATCATGCGCTGGTTCATGCCGGCATTGACCTGGATGAAGTCCAGCGGCTTGAAGGCGAGATCGACATCGGCGTCGACGATGCGGAAATGCAGGTCAAGCGTTTCCGGCCAAAGCGGATGCACGCTGTCCGGTCCCTTTGGCTGCAGCAGGATGGCGAGATCGTGCTGCACGCCGAAGGCCTTCAGCTTCTCGCGATCGGCTTCGACCAGCGGCAGCAGATGGCGAAACACCAGGGCAACCGTGTCGTCGCCGGCGGCAATCTCGATCTGGGCGATTTCGCGCCTGGCTTCAAGGCTGCCGATCAGTTCGGACAGCGCATCGATGCGCTGCCCCACTTCGGGCAACAGCGTGTGACAGACAGAAAGATCGGCAATGAAGCGCGGGTTGTCCTCGCGGAAACCGACAACGGCCTTGTTCTTCTGCTCGACCCATTTGACCGACAATCGGCCCTTGCGCCGATAGCCCCATTCTTCGTCGCCGAGCGGCGGCAGCCAGCGCTCGGGGCTGACCTTGCCGATGCGTTCGAAGTTTTCCGCCAGCACATTCTGCTTGACCTCGATCTGTCGCCCGGCGGGCAGATGCTGGAACGCGCATCCACCGCAAATGCCGAAATGCGGACAACGCGGTTCGACGCGGTCGACCGATCGGCTCAGCAATTCCTCAACCCTGGCTTCGTCGTAATTGCGATGGCGCTTGATGTAGCGAATCAGCGCGCGCTCGCCCGGCAAGGCGCCCGCGACGAAGACGGTCTTGCCGTCGAGGCGGGCAACGCCGCGTCCATCATGGGTGAGGCTTTCAATCTCGACTTCGGGGTTTTGCATGGAAACACGTGTGGTCTGGCTTGCGGCTGCGCATGGTAGCCCAGCCCCTGCCCGCATGCCGCATTCAGGCCGATCATCCACTGCATTGACGGCGCCTCCAATCCGGATGAAGCTGCCGGTGTCTAACGGACAGGGAGATCACGCAATGGGAAAGATTCTCGTCGCCGACGACAATCCGCTGAGCCTGGATTTCTTCTGCGAGGCGATTGCGCTGACTGGGCATGAATCGATTGCAGTGGCGGATGGAAGTGCTGCGCTGGCTGCGGCGCGGGAGCAACACTTTGACCTGCTCGTGCTCGATGCGCGCATGCCGGGTCTCAATGGTGTGGAAGTCCTCGCCGAAATCCGCGCCAACAATGGCGTGAACCAATTGACGCCGACCCTGCTGTCGACTGCCGATGGCGCGCTTGACCGGAATCTCGCGCGCAGCCAGGGTTTCGTCGACATCCTCCACAAGCCGATCGGGCTCGCCGCCCTGCATGCGCTACTTGCTCGCCATCTGCCGGCGGCAGCGGATCGGGCGCGCACCGGCGATGTGCTCGATGATGCCCTCGCCGCGGATAATACCGGCGGCGATGCATCGATCGTCGCTGCCCTGCGCGGACTCTTCGCCAGTGAACTTGATGCCCTGCCTGACGAGCTTGACCGATTCTCCGCGACGGTGGATCGCGAGGGTTTGTACGATCGTCTGCATCGCCTGGATGCCTCGGCAGGATTCTGCGGAGCGCCAGCCTTGAGCAAATCCATCGCGGCGTTGCGGGAACGCCTGGATGCCGAAGCGAGCTGGCCGCATGCTGCATTGGCGGAACTGCTGTCGACCTGCATGGACACGCGCAGGGCGCTCGGTTGACGGTTACTGTTGCGGCCGATGCTGCATGCGCATTGACCATGCATTGAGGCTGCCGCCTCCGAGTTGGTGCCGCAGCAAGGCGCGCATGAGCCGGCGCAGTTCGCTTGCCTGTGCAGGCGACGGCATCTCGTCCCTGGCCAACGCCAGCAGGGCGGCACCACTGACGCGCAGGTCATCCGCATTGCCTGCCCACGGGCGTGCTCCGCCATCGATGACATAGGCGTAGTCGTCAGAGGCCTGCAAGGGTTGCCCCGATTCGATATCGCGATCCAGCACCAGGCCGTAACCCAGGTCGATCATCAGGTCGCGCTCGAACCGGCGCAGTGTCCAGGCTTCGGATTCCGCCGCTGACAGGCGTTGCAGGCATTGCAGGTAGTGCTCGAACAAGTCGCTGTGCGGATCGCCACGCGCGCACAGGCGCAGGACCAGTTCATTGAGGTACATGGCCGAGTAGATCCGTTCGCCGGCGAGCGGGAACGGTGCGGCACTGGCCTCGGCGCGAGTCAACGTCGCCAGCTCGCCCCTGCCGGTCCAGGTCAGCAGCAATGGTTGCAGGGGTTGCAGCAATCCACGCGGCAGGCATGATCGTTCACGGCGCACGCCGCGCGCGATCAAGCCAACCCGGCCATGGGTCGGCGTCAGGCATTCCAGCAGCAAGGAGGTTTCGCGATAGGCCCGTGCGTGCAGGATCAGTGCCGGCTCGTCAGCAACATGCACGACGCGGCCTCAGGTGGCACTCAGCCGGAATAGCCGAACTGCTTGAGCGAGGCTTCATCATCGGACCAGTTCTCGCGAACCTTGACCCAGAGTTCGAGGAAGACCTTGCCGCCGAAAAGCTTTTCCATGCGCCGCCGCGCATTGCTGCCGATCGCCTTCAGGCCGGCACCCGCAGCGCCGATCACGATCGCCTTCTGGCCCTCCCGCTCGACCCAGATGGCGGCGGAAATGCGGGCAAGGTTGCCAACCTGCTCGAAATGCTCGATCTCGACGGTCGTCGCGTAGGGCAGTTCCTCGGACAGGCGCAGCATGAGCTGCTCGCGGATCATCTCCGCGGCAATGAAGCGCTCGCTGCGATCAGTCAGTTCATCCGCGCCATACTCGGCCGGGGCCTCGGGCAGGAAGCGGACCAGGTCATCGAGGAAATGCGCCATGCCCTTGGCGTGCGTCGCGCGCAGATAGTGGATGCCGTCGTAGCGACGGGTCTCACTGATCGTCGCCACGAATGGCAGCAGATCGGCCTTGTCCTTGACCAGATCGATCTTGTTGACGACGAGCAGGCGTGGCACCTGGTGTTGCGAGATCAACTGCCAGACTTGTTCGTCCTCGTCGGTCCAGCGTGGTGCGGCGATCACATGCACGATCACATCGGCCTCATCAGGTACCTGACGGGCCACGCGGTTCAGCTGCCGGTTCATCGCCCGCTTGCCGCCAAGGTGCAGGCCGGGCGTGTCGAGAAACGCAATCTGTGCATGCGCATGCGTGGCGATGCCGAGGATGCGATGACGGGTGGTCTGCGGTTTCGGCGAAACGATGCTGAGATCCGAGCCGATCAAGGTGTTGAGCAAGGTTGATTTGCCGACATTCGGGCGTCCGACAAGGGCGACCTTGCCGAAGCGATGAACGGGTGAGGATGCTTGATTCATGTCTTTCGGCCTTTCCTTCCCGCGCTGATGGCGGCTCTTGCCTGCTCCAGCACGGCGGCGGCGGCGGTCTGCTCGGCGGCTCTGCGGCTGGAGCCACGGCCATTGCTGGTCAAGGCCAAGGCTTCGACATGGCAATCGACCTCGAATACCTTGTCATGATCATCACCATGGCTGGCGGTCAGTTGATAATCAGGCAGAGGCAGTGAATTGGCCTGCAGCAACTCCTGCAGCAGGGTTTTCGCGTCCTTGGTGACTTTTCCTTGTGCTGCCAGGACACGCTCGGAATAAAGGCCCCGGACCAGCGTCCTGCAGGTTTCCCATCCTGCATCGAGGTACACCGCAGCAACCAGGGCTTCGAAGGTATCGGCAAGGATCGAGTCGCGCCGGAATCCGCCGGTCTTGAGCTCGCCGGGGCCGAGTACCAGATGCTCGCCAATCCTCGCTTCACGGGCCAGCTCGGCCAGCGCGGCACCATTGACCAGCGAAGCACGCGCGCGCGTCATTTCCCCTTCGCTGGCGCGAGGATACTGCTCGAAGACGAACTCCGCGACGATCAGGTTGAGCAGCGCATCTCCCAGAAATTCGAGCCGCTCGTTGTTGCATCGCCCGGCACTGCGGTGGGTCAATGCCTGTTCAAGCAGGGTCGCGTCAGAGAAAGTATGGCCAAGCGCAGTCGACTTAAAGCCCATCTGTAGCCGAAAGATTCACGGATTTTTCAAAGGTTCCGACGAGTTCAAGGTTATAAACAAAGGGAGCTCTCCGTTCATAAGAGACGCTCAATGTCTGTGCGTTTCCTTGACGAACGATTCGAATCGCCTGCGGGGGAATTGCATCGTCAGCGACATATTGGGTATCGAACTTCAAGCTGAGTGATTGCCGAACCTGCTCCGGAGTCATGTTGCCAGCGTTTGGCTCGCTGCGTACCTGCTCCATCGCCTTTACCACCCCCATGTATTCCGAGTACATCGGGATCAATCGCATCGCCATGTAACCAAAGAATCCAACCACCCCAAGGAGCATGAGGAACCCGATCAAGGTGATGCCGCGGGAACGTTTTCTACCTTTCATGACTCTGCCTCCGCCTATTTGATGATGGTGCCGATGCGCCGATAGTCGATGCTGTTGTCCCAGTTCATCCAGATCAGGATGGCGCGTCCGACCAGGGCGTTTTCGGGCACGAACCCCCAGTAGCGACTATCCGCGCTGCTGTCGCGATTGTCACCCATGACGAAATAACTTTGTGGCGGCACCGTCCAGCTGCCTTCCCGACCGGAGTTCTGCGGCATGGTCATCATGCGATGGGGAGCTTCGCCGAGCATCTCGTCCTTGACCTGGGCGTCAGCCATGTTGCGACCGGATTCGGACGGCCCGATGTACGGACCGACATAGGATTGCGCTATCTCGACCCCGTTGACGTAGATCACCTTGTTTCGATAAGTGATTTCGTCCCCGGGAAGTCCGACGATGCGCTTGATGTAATCCTGTTTCGGCACCGCCGTCTGTGGCTCATAGCACGGATTGCCGCTGCGCACCGGCTTGCCATTGCGCTCGCACTGGTAACCCGGGTAGCGGAATACGACGACATCGCCACGCTTCGGATCGCCGATTTCGAGGAACCGGGTATTCAGTACCGGCAGGCGCAGGCCGTAGGCAAACTTGTTGACCAGGATGAAATCGCCAACGAGCAGGGTTGGCATCATCGAGCCGGAAGGGATCTTGAACGGCTCGGCGATAAACGAACGAAACAACAGGATCAGCAGCAGTACCGGGAAAAAGGAACGCGCGTACTCGGTGATGACCGGCTCGCGCATTGCTTCCTGCATTCGCGCCGTGCGCTCGGCATCCGAGAGTGCGGCAATCTCCTCGATCGAGCTGGCGCGCCGCGCACGCACCGGCGCGAAGACCAGCTTATCGATCAGCCAGATGATGCCGCTGATCGCGGTCAGGATTACCAGGGTCAATGCCAGATCAAAATTCATTCAGGGTTCTTCCAGGTGCACGCGCGCCGCGCGCCTGCTTATTTGTTGTCTGATTGCAGGATGGCCAGAAACGCCTCCTGGGGGATGTCGACGCGTCCGACCTGTTTCATGCGTTTCTTGCCTTCCTTCTGTTTCTCCAGGAGCTTGCGCTTGCGCGAGACATCGCCGCCATAACACTTGGCCAGCACGTTCTTGCGCAGCGCCTTGACCGTTGAACGCGAGATGATCTGCGCGCCGATCGCCCCCTGGATCGCGACATCGAACTGCTGCCGCGGGATCAGGTCCTTCATGCGTTCCACCAGTTCGCGCCCACGCCGATCCGCGACCGAGCGATGCAGGATCAGACTCAACGCATCCACGCGTTCGCCATTGATCAGGATGTCCAGGCGAACCAGCGGCGCAACCTGAAACCGCTCGAAATGGTAGTCCATCGACGCATAGCCGCGCGATACCGATTTCAGCCGATCAAAGAAATCGAGAACCACTTCCGCCAATGGCAGCTCGTAGCTGATCTGCACCTGGTTGGCCATGTAGTTGATCGAGCGCTGCACCCCGCGCTTTTCCTCGCACAACTTGATGACATTGCCGACATGCGCTTGTGGCGTGAGGATGTTGGCGACGATGATCGGCTCGCGGATTTCCTGGATATTCTGGCTTGGCGGCAGCTTGGCCGGGTTGTCCAGGGCGAGGATCGACCCATCCGTCTGCAGCACTTCATAGATGACCGTCGGGGCCGTGCCGATCAGATCGAGGTCGTACTCGCGCTCAAGCCGCTCCTGGATGATGTCCATGTGCAGCAGTCCGAGGAAACCGCAACGGAAGCCGAATCCCATCGCCTCGGAACTCTCCGGCTCGAAATGCAGGGCGGCATCGTTGAGCTTGAGTTTGTCGAGGGCCTCGCGCAGTGCCGGGAAATCCTCGGCGTTCACCGGAAACAGCCCCGAAAAAACCCGCGGCTGCACTCTCTGGAAGCCTGGCAGCGGATGCGGAGCCGGGTCGGCATTCAGGGTCAGGGTGTCGCCAACCGGCGCTCCGTGGACCTCCTTGATGGAGGCGGTTATCCAGCCCACTTCGCCGCCGGACAGTTTGTTCTTGACCAGGCGCTTGGGCGTGAATACGCCAACCTGGTCAACCTCGTGCCAGCGCCCGGTCGACATCACCAGGATCTTGTCCTTCGGCTTGATCTCGCCCTGCATTACGCGAACCAGGGAAACGACGCCAAGGTAGTTGTCGAACCAGGAATCGATGATCAAGGCCTGCAGCTTGTCGGTGTCGCGCGGCCGCGGCGGCGGAATCCTTGCCACGATCGCCTCGAGGACATCGGTCACGTTGAGGCCGGTCTTGGCACTGATGGCGATGGCGTCGTCGGCATCGATGCCGATGACGGCTTCGATTTCTTCCTTGGCACGCTCGATGTCGGCTGTTGGAAGGTCGATCTTGTTCAGCACCGGCACCACGGTAAGGCCCTGCTCCACCGCCGTGTAGCAGTTGGCGACCGACTGCGCCTCAACGCCCTGGGCGGCGTCAACAACCAGCAAGGCTCCTTCGCAGGCAGCCAGCGAGCGGCTGACTTCATAGGAGAAATCGACATGCCCGGGGGTGTCGATGAAGTTCAGCTGATAGGTCTTGCCATCGCGGGCCGTATAGGGCAGCGAGACGCTTTGCGCCTTGATGGTGATGCCGCGCTCGCGCTCGATCGGATTGGAATCGAGCACCTGGGCTGACATTTCACGCTGCTGCAATCCCCCGCAAATCTGGATGATGCGATCAGCCAACGTCGATTTGCCATGGTCGATATGGGCAATGATCGAGAAATTTCGGATGTGGTCCATCAAATTTTGCCGTAGCGCACCAACCCGCGGTCGGCACAAAGGCGGCGATTATCGCAGAAAGCGGCAATCATGGCTGCAATGCAGCATTGCAGGCGGCCGAGTGGCCGAGCGCCGCGGAAGCCCGGTCGGCATTCCGCGGCGCGCGCTGGCCTGGGCGGCTCAGTCGGCGGAGTCCTTCGGCACTTCAAGCGCGACAAATGAGGTCACGTCGTTGCGGCGGATCAGCAGCATGACCGAATCCCCGCTCTTCAACTGCTTGACCGTGCTGTTGAATTCGCCTGCGGAAGTCACCGACTTGCGCCCGACCATGAGGACGATGTCGCCAGGTTGAAGCGCCGCGCGGCGAGCGGCGGTTCCATCGACACGGGTGATGAGCACGCCCTCGCCCTTCAGTCCCAATTGCTGGCGTTGCTCGGCCGTCAGGTCCTCGACCACCAGGCCGAGCTTGTTGCCTGCGGCAGCCGGGGCATCCGTGCCTGCCCTGGCCGTTGCATCCTGCGGCAACTCGCCGACAACGATCGGCATTTCCATGGTCTTGCCATTGCGGAAAACCGTCAGCTTCGACTTGGTTCCGGGCGGGGTGAGGCCGACCAGCGGCGGCAAGTCGGACGAACTGACCACATCATTGCCATCGAAGGCGAGGATCACGTCGCCAACCTTGACTCCCGCCTTTTCGGCAGCGCTGTCGGCAGAAACGTTGTTGACCAGCGCACCACCGCTGCGTGGCAATCCCAGCGCCTTGGCGGAATCGCGATCGACATTCTGGATCTGCACGCCGATCATGCCCCGCGACACATGGCCCTTTTCCTTGAGCTGGCTCATCGTGTTCATCGCAACCGAGATCGGTATGGCAAACGACACGCCCATGTAGCCGCCGGTATTCGAGAAAATCTGCGAGTTGATTCCCACCACCTGCCCGGCAAGATTGAACAACGGGCCGCCGGAATTGCCGGGATTGATCGGCACATCGGTCTGGATGAACGGCACGTATTGCTGGCTGCGGTCATAACCGCGACCCACCGCGCTGACGATGCCATGGGTGACGGTGTGATCCATGCCAAATGGCGAGCCGATCGCGACCACCCATTGTCCGGGCTTGAGCTGGGTCGAGTCGCCAAGGGTGACCACGGGCAGATTGCCAGCCTCGATCTTGAGCAAGGCAATATCGGTCTGTTCGTCGGTGCCAATGACCTTGGCATCGAGCTCGCGCCGGTCGGACAGGCGCACGGTCACCTGGTCGGCACCATCGACGACATGATTGTTGGTGAGGATGTAACCATCCGCGGAGACAATGAAACCCGAGCCGGCCGATTGGCGCTCGCCGCCAGGTTGCGGGCCCCGCGGGATCGGGCCGAAGAAGCGACGGAAGATTTCCGGCACATCCTGTTGGTCTGGGCCCGGCATCTGCGCCTGCGCATTGGTTTTCGGCGTCGAGCTCGCGCGCACGTTGACGATGGCCGGTGCGTTCTTTTCAACCAGTACGGTGAAGTCAGGCAATTCCGCGGCGAGCGCATTTCCGGCGATCAGGATCATTGCCATCCAGATCGTCGGGAGAGTCATGGAAAATCGCTTGTGCGACAGCTGGGTCATGGGTTTGCTTCCTCGATTGGAGGGGGTGGAATGATATTCACCAGGGCGGATGCGCCGAAGGATCCGACGCCGGTTGGAGCATGTGCCAGCGACAAAGTTCCCGCAGCCAGGCGCATGCCAGGGCGCTGACTACGGCGGTGGCCGGCTCGCTGCATTCGCCTTGAGTGATTCGGCAATCGCGGTCACCGTGGCCGCCGGCACATCGCCGAGCACGGTGAATCGCCAGGAATCCCTGCTGAAACTGTATATGTTCAATGTGCCGCGATTGGCCAGGGTGACCGGCAGATCGGGCGTGGACTCCATGGACTCGACGTAGACCGAGACGCTGGCCAGCCCATCCGAATAGACAAGATGTTGCGCGCCTGCTTCCGAAGCCGCCGATCGGCGCGCCGAGCGCAAGGTGAAACCGGCGGGTGGACTGTGTGCACTCCAGGTGGGCGGACCGCGCAGGTTGACCTCATCGGCGGGTGCCGCGGTGGTTGTCAGCAACTCGCGTTGGCGCGGGATCAGGTCGGTGGCGGCCGGCGTCTTGCCAATATCGAGTGAGACAAACATGAACTGCTCGATCTGCCGTTTGCCTTGATCCATCACCACCGAACGCAACAGCAGCCTGGTTTCCTTTTCCAGCCAGAGCCGATAGCCGTAGCGGAACCCGTCGCGCGGTGACACTTCCACAATGTCGGCGGCATATCCGGCGACCCGGTCGCTGCCAGCGAGCCGTATCGTGTAATGCTCATCAAGTCGTGATGTCGCCGCCTCGGGCACCAGCGGCAACAAGCCTCGCCCCGAGGTGCTGGTGTACACGATGGCTGAATCATCCGCCTGGATGCAGGTGACGTTGTTGCCGTTGCGAATGACCTCGTTGCGCGGGCCATTCAAGCTGATCAGTCGTTCCTGCTCGCGCGTCCCACCGGCATGAAAGACACGCAAGGTGTCGATGCGCCCGGCGTGCTGGTAGACCAGGGAGCCTTGATAATCGAGCGCTCGAACCGAGGAGGCCATCTGCCCGAGCAGTTCGGCACCTTGTTGCACCTGTGCCGTGACGTTGCAGGAAATCAGCGCGCCAAGCGCAAGAAGCAATCCTCTGCGTATTCCCATGTCGAAAATCGATTGGCGTCTGACATTTTCCTCGGACTGGTTTGGCATCGTCGCTCAGCGTCGCTCGACGGTTCCCTCGCCCGCATCTCCAGCGTTCGGCTGCGGCGGCGGCACAACCAGAAGCACATAGGGCAACATCGCGGATTGGCCATTGCCCGCAGCGGCGTCGTAATGGCGGATCAGATACGACTGCAGGCGTGGATCAATCGGTGCCGAAGGTGATGCAAAACCCTGCGAGCTGACCGACGCTGGTTGCACGTCAAGCGCAGGTGAAATCAGCGGTGCACGAAACTCGCCCGGCCGCGGAGCAGCCATCAGCGCAGGCTGCTGGGTGGCATTGGTCGATGCGGCCAGCGGTTCGCCCGGCACATCGCCCTGGCCTCCGCGTGGTCCGCTGAAAAGGAGGGCGACAACGGCAACCGAGGCGGCAATGGCACCGCCACCGGCCCAGCGCAGCCAGCGACCGGCATGCGCGACGTGCACTCTCTCGTCTTCAAGCTGCGAAAGGATCCGTTGCGAAAAATCGGCCGGAAGCAGGAAGACATCCTGCCTGCGCAGGACCTGTCGGGCCAGGTGGTAGTTCGACCAGCTACTCGCAAGCTCATCCTTCTGCTGCAGGCTGCGCATCAGAAACAGGGTCTCATCCCGCGCCAACTCGCCATCCATGAGGGTGGACAACTGTTCACGGATTTGCTGGCTCATGCGCGTCAATCCTCGTCTGCAGACAGTAGCGGCCGAAGCCGTTCATCAATTGCTTCCCGGGCGCGGAATATCCGGGAACGCACAGTACCGATGGGACAATTCATGGCTTCCGCAATTTCCTCGTAGCTCAAACCGTCGACCTCCCTGAGGGTAATCGCGGTTCGCAACTCCTCCGGCAAGTCTTCGACCGCGCCAAACACGGTTTGTTCAATTTCCTGACGCAGCAATTCACGTTCGGGCGTGGCCCGGTCACGCAGCTGGGATGCACCATCCATTTGCACGGCATCCTCGATGGCGATATCACCGATCGGCGGTCGCCGTCCTCGCGAGACAAGATAGTTCTTCGCGGTGTTGATCGCGATCTTGTAGATCCACGTGTAGAAGGCACTGTCGCCACGAAATGCGCCCATCGCGCGATAGGCGCGGATGAATGCTTCCTGGGCGACATCCTGGGCCTCGCTCCAATCCGAGACATAGCGGGTCACCACGCTGACGATCTTGTGCTGGTACTTGCGGACCAGCAGATCGAAGGCGCGTTTGTCTCCATTCTTGACGCGCTCAACCAGCGCCTGATCCAGTTCGCTTTCGCCCATGCGGGCAGGTCTCCTTGCCGGCGATAGGGTCGAGGCATGCAGCCTGTGACCTGATCGGCGGGAAATAGTTTCAATTCGGCATCGCCCGGCGCGCGTCACCAAACCGCGCGCCCCAGTTGGCCGGGGATTGTAGCAATCGCCGTGGAAGGGTTGCTGTCGGCATGTCGTTGGACGGCGCCGAACCGCCTGTGTCCAATGGCCCTGCAACGGTTTGTCGGCGGCAGGTGCCGGAGGTTGCAGCCACGAATTGCCCGACTGGCCGCGCGAGCCTGCCAACCATTCAGTGTCCTCGGTGCTGCGAGGACACCGGCATCTCCTGGTGCAGGCGCTCACGTTCGCTCAGCAGGCTCTCGAAACTCGCTGCCGGCAACGGGCGGCAGAACAGGTAGCCCTGCAGCACTTCGCAGCCGAGTCGGCGCAGGAAGTCGAGATGCGCCTCGATTTCGACACCTTCGGCGACCACGGCGCGATTGAGGTTGTGGGCCATGCCGATGGTCGCCTCGACGATCGCCTCGTCGTCCGGATCAAGGCCGATGTTGCGCACGAAGGACTGGTCGATCTTGATGCGGTCGGCTGGGAAGCGCTTGATGTAATCGAGCGAGGACTGCCCGGTCCCGAAATCATCGATGGAGATCTGGCAGCCCAGGTCGCGCAGTGCCTGCAAGGTTTCCAGCAGGTTCGGGATGGACTTGACGCTGATGCTCTCGGTGACCTCGAGATCGAGAAGGTGCGCGGGAACACCGGTTTCCTCGATGATCGAGGCGACCAGTCCGACGAAGTTGGGCTGGCGCAACTGCAGGGGCGAGAGGTTGACGCTGATCCGCAGCGGCAACGAATAGCGCTGTTGCCAGCGGCGGGCATCGATGCAGGCGGCGCGCATGATCCACTCGCCGATTGGGATGATCAGGCCAGTCTCTTCGGCCAGTGGAATGAAGAACCCTGGGCTGATCATGCCGAGTTCGGGATGTTCCCAGCGGATCAGCGCCTCCATGCCGACGATGTCCTCGCTCGCGGTATCGACCTGGGGCTGGTAGAAAACCCGCAACTCGTCGTTGCGCTCGGCCTGCCGCAGCTTGGCTTCGAGGGCGAGGCGCTGCTGGTGGGATTCCTCGGGCACGGCGACGTACGCCTGGAAATTGTTCCGGCCCATGCCCTTGGCCGTGTACATGGCGACGTCCGCGTGCTTGAGCAGCTTGTCGGCGACGGTCGCATCGTCCGGATAGAAGCTCAGTCCGAGGCTCGCGGTGATCTGGATCTCCAGGCCATCGGCGAGGGTCAGCGGCGCTTCCATCACCCGCACGATCTTCTCGGCGATGCGCATGACATCGTCGCGCTGGACGATATGGCGAAGGATCATGGTGAATTCATCGCCGGCATAGCGCGCCACCGAATCCGAGGCGCGCACACACAAGCGCAGGCGCCTGGCCACCGCTACCAGTACTTGATCGCCTACACCATGACCCAGCGAATCGTTGATGTTCTTGAAGCGATCCAGATCGACGAACAGCACCGCGAACATTTCGCCGGTGCGGTGGGCCTCCTGGATCACCGATTCAAGCCGGTCGTTGAAGAGCAGGCGGTTTGGCAGGCCGGTCAAGGCATCCTGCAGGCCGCGAACCCTGCCCTGTTCGCGTGCCCGGCGCAGCTCCAGCTCGAGGGCCAGGCGGTGGGCGACGACACGCAATCCCTCGATGGCCGGCGAAACCTGCGCCATCGGCAGGCGGCGTGCGACGATGAGCGCGCCGAGGACGACCTTGCGCTCATCGCACAAGGGCAACCCGATCAGGCATTCGAATCCCCGTTCGACCGCGAACTCGTCACTGGCGTTGGCGCGACAGGCGTCGCTCAACATGATGATCTCGTCGCCATCGAGCACATGCTTGAGCGTCGGCTGGCGCAGCGGATCGGGCGTCTCGTCATCCGGGCTGTGGCGATGATAGATGTGCAGCGGCTGGATTTCGCTGTCGAGTTCCAGACGCAGCGAAACCAGTTCGACGAAATCCAGCGACAGCCACTCCACCAGGCCGCGCAGGGCCGCATTGATGCCTTCCTCGCCGCCGCCTGCCTGGGCAAGGCCGGAAAGCACTTCCATGGCTTGCTCGTAACGGCCGAGGTCGCCGACTTCGCGGAACGTGTACAGCCCAAGCTTTCGTCCTTCCTGTTCGACAACCCGCACATGGATGTCGACCGGGTAGCTGGAGGAATCCGCGGACGGCTTGTTGGCGCGGAACTGGATCCTGCCCTCCTGGGTGAGGCGCTGGTTCAATTCCGTGCGCTGCTCGGGCGAAATCACCGCGTCGAGCGCTTCGATCCGGCTGCCGATCGCTTGCGAACGCGAAAATCCGCTGCGCTGCACGAAGCCGGGATTGACATCGAGGATGCGTCCGCCGCGCAGATCAACCACGGCGAGCTCGTCGGTCGCGAACTCGAAGGCCAGGCCGTGGCTCGACTGCAGCGCTTCAGCAACCTCGGGGGTGTCCGCATCGAGCGGGCTGCTCAGCTGGGCGTTGATCTTCTGCAATGCCAGCGTCGGATTCACCGGACTGGAGATCCAGTCGACCACGTTGCCGGGCAACGAGGGGCTGGATCCTGGCGGGTTGGCAAAGATGCCGATGACCGGAATCGGCTGCTCGCGCTGCTGGCGCAATTCGTTGCAGAAGGCGAACGCATCGGTCGACGTGCCGAGAAACTCCAGCAGGATCAGATCGATATGCGGCTCCTGGGCGAGGAAGGTACGCGCCTGGCCAATATCCTTGGCCGTATAGATGGCCTCGAACTCCTGGCTGTCGAGAGCCTCGAACAGATAGCGCCGGTCATCGCGATTGGTCGCAACAATCAGTACCGCACCATTGCAGTGTTCGCTCAGCATGATGTCAGCGGACCCAGCGGCCATCGCGCAAACGTGGCGGCGCGCTCGATCCGGCACCCATCTGCAGGCGCTCGATCAGGCCATCGAGCTCGTCGCCGAGTTCGAGCTTGCCGGACAGGAAAACGATCTTGCGCTGATTGGCGCTGCGGATGCGGGCAAAACGCCGCAGCAACGAGGTATTTGGCGGCTTGATCTGATCCTCGAAATCGATCAGCAGGTAGATGCCGAACTGCATGCTCTGCAGGATGAAGCGCAATGCGTCGTTGAAGCGCTTTGAGCCGGGCACGCGCAACTCGCTCTGTCGCAGTGCGGCAATGCCGTTTTCGGGATCCCAGAGATAGATCGACTGGCCACTGCGCAAGGCCAGCTGGCGAAACTGCTCGAGGGTATCCTCGATGTGGGCCGACTCGATGCCGATCAGGTTGCTCTCGGAATCGAGAATCTGTTCGAGCAGTTTCGGCGTGACGATCACGTCCATCGAATCTTGCATCACGTTGATAAGGTGCCCCCACCTTTGTTCCGGCAACAGTAGACCGATCCGCACGCATTGACCAGAGCCGCGCCTTGCCCGGATCATAGCTGTCCGTTGTATGCAAGGAACCGCCATGTTCGAAGGACTTCGTTTCAAGCACTGGAGCCATGAACAGGATGCCGACGGTATCGTGGTCCTGAGCTTTGACAGGGCCGGCAGCTCGGTCAACACCTTTGCCCGGGAAGTCCTCGACGAACTTGCCGAGATTGTCGAGCGCCTGTCGTTCGAGGCGCCCAAGGGACTCATCATCCGTTCCGGCAAGCGCGCCGGATTCATAGCCGGTGCCGATATCAGCGAGTTCGAAGGCTATGCCGAGTCAGGCACGGTACTGGATGCGATCAGCTTTGGACAGCGTGTGCTGCAAGGGCTGGCGCGTCTGCGCTGTCCGACCGTGGCCGCCATCCACGGCCACTGCATGGGTGGCGGTACGGAATTGGCGCTCGCCTGCCGCTACCGGGTTGCCAGCCGCGATCCGTCAACCCGGATCGGTTTGCCCGAAGTCAAACTCGGCATCTTCCCCGGCTGGGGCGGCAGTGCCCGCCTGCCCTATCTGGTCGGAGCTCCGAAGGCGCTGGAATTCATGCTCAGCGGGCGTCCGGCATCGGCGGATTTCGCGCGTTCGATCGGTCTGGTCGATGTGGTGAGCGCGCCGGAATCGCTGCTCGAACGCGCCCGCGAGCTGGTGCGGCGACCGCCGACACGGGCGCTGTCGCAGCGCCTTCTCGCCTGGTCGACGAACACCTGGCCTGCGCGGCAGATCCTTGCGCCGATCGTGCGCAAGCAGACGGCGGCCAAGGCGCGCCCCGAGCACTATCCGGCACCCTTTGCCCTCATCGAAACCTGGCGGCGCGGCGGCAATCTCAAGCAGCGCCTGAAGAACGAGGCGCGCGCGGTTGCCAAGCTCGCCCAGACTTCGACTGCGCGCAACCTGATCCGGGTGTTCTTCCTGCAGGAGCGGCTGAAGGGACTGGGTGGCGGCGTCGAGCACGGCATCAGCAACGTGCACGTGATTGGCGCCGGCATCATGGGTGGCGATATCGCAGCCTGGGCGGCGTTGCGTGGTTTCAACGTGACCTTGCAGGATCGTGAGCAGAAATACATCGATCCGGCGTTGACTCGCGCCCGCGAGCTGTTCGAGAAGCGCCTGAAGTCCGAGGATCGGATCAAGCCGGCTCTGGCCCGCCTCAATTCGGATGTCGAGGGCAAGGGTGTCGCCGCGGCCGACCTGGTCATCGAGGCAATTTACGAAAATGCCGAAGCCAAGGAGGCGCTGTACCGGAAGGCCGAAGCGGACATGAAAGCCGAGGCCCTGCTGGCAACGAATACATCGAGCATCCCCCTGGATGAGTTGCGCGTGGCAGTGGCCCGCCCCGCCCGTTTCCTCGGCCTGCACTATTTCAATCCCGTCGCCCTGATGCCGCTGGTCGAAATCGTGCGTCACGACCAGCTCGATGCGGCCAACGAAAAGCGCGCGCTGGCATTCTGCAAGGCGATCGACAAGTTGCCGGTGCCGGTCAAGGGCACGCCGGGCTTCCTGGTCAATCGCATCCTCATGCCGTACATGCTCGAGGCCGTGCGCATGTATGGCGAAGGCGTGCCGGGGCCGGTGCTCGACAAGGTGGCGAAGAAATTCGGCATGCCGATGGGGCCGATCGAACTGGCCGATACGGTTGGCCTCGATGTTGCCGCCTCGGTAGGCAAGGAACTGTCGGAGTTCCTCAAGCTGGAAATTCCCCAGGGCATGGAATCCCTGCTCGCATCCGGCAAGCGCGGCAAGAAGGATGGCGAAGGTTTCTACCGCTGGGAAAACGGCAAGCCGGTGAAGCCGGAAGTTGATCCGCGCTATGCGGCGGCGAGCGACGTCGAGGATCGCATGATCCTGCCGATGCTCAACGAAGCGGTCGCCTGCCTGCATGACGGTGTCGTCGATGACGCGGACCTGTGCGATGCCGGGGTGATTTTCGGGACCGGCTTTGCGCCGTTCCGTGGTGGCCCGATCCAGCACATCCGTGACATTGGTGCCGGCATTCTCAAGCAACGCCTGAAGTCGCTGGAAGCACGCTATGGTGCCCGATTCGCGCCACGCGATGGATGGGACAGCGAGGCGTTGGCGAACAAGCCCGGCAAGCCCTGAACGGCGGCGTCGAGGCAGGTCACCCCGACAGGCGCGCCTCGTGCACGCGCACGTGCGCGCAAGCGGCTGCGAGCAAGGGCGCATCCACACCCAGTGCGTGGGCGCGGTCGAGCATGTCGCCCAGCACATGCTCGACCTCGGTACGGTGACCACGCTCGACATCCCGAAGCATGGAGGCCTTCAGCGGTGAATGCTCGGCGGTGAGGATGCGCAAGGCCTGCCCGATCTCGTCATCGGTTGGCGCAAACCCGCTGCGGCGGGCGACTTCCGCGCATTCCAGATACAGCCAGCGGGCCAGGTCGGCACCCCCGGCAACGGCGACGATCTCGCCGATGCTGGCGCGCATCAGGCAGGTGATGGCGGCAAGAGCGGAGAGCATCGTGAACTTGTTCCACATTGCTGCAACGATATTGCCACTGTGGATGATTTCGCCGCGCATGCCGAGCAGGCCATCGACGATGGCCCTGGGAATTTCCCCCTGACCCGGCCGCGCGCCGAAACTCAGGCGTTCGGTGCTGCCGATCTGGCGAATCGAGCCATCGGCTTCCAGGGTCACCGAGATGTGGCAGACCCCGCCGAGCACGTTGTCGCTTGCGAACTCACGGTCGAGTATTTGCAGATGGCGCAGGCCATTCAGCAACGGCAACAGGCGCGCACCATTGGCCATGGCTGGCGCAATCGCACCGAGCGCGCTGTCGAGGTCATGGGCTTTGCAAGTGAGGACGACCAGATCGGTTGCATAGTCATCCGCCAGGTGTTCGCGCACAGTCACCTCGTGCTGCCGCAGCTCGCTGGAAGTCCTGATGCACAGGCCGTTCTGTGCCAGATTTGCCGCGCGTGCCGACCTGACCAGGAATTCGACCTTGGCCCCGGCCTCGATCAGGCGCGCGCCATACCAACCGCCGATGGCACCCGCACCAAGGATGAGGACGCGCATCACATGGTATGCGTCGGACGTTCCTGGCCAAGGATACCGGCGAGGATCGATTCGATCTTGGTACGCGCCGCATCGCCGTCGCTGGATTCATTGAACTGCACGCCGATTCCAGCAGTGCGGTTGCCTTGCGCACCCGGCGGGGTGATCCAGACGACGCGGCCGGCCACCGGCAGGCGATCCTTTTCGTCCATCAGCGAAAGCAGGATGAACACCTCGTCACCCGGGTTGTAGCGCTTGCTGGTTGGCACGAACAGGCCGCCGCCCCTGACGAAGGGCATGTAGGCGTTGAAAAGAGCGCCCTTGTCCTTGATCGCCAGCGACAGGATTCCCTGTCTTGGCATACCTCCGATGGCAGGTGTCGACATCTCATGAACTCCGCGGCGTCTGCCATGTGTGCAACAAGTCGAGTACGACCAATTCGCCCCGCACCTGGGTGGCAAGCAGCTCGCGCGACCGATTGGCGGCGGCGAACCACCCCGCTAGCTTCGGGATTTCGTGCGTTCCGGTCAAGCCAAGCGTGCTGTTCTGGCCACGCAACAATTGCACCATGTCGTCGCGCACGAGCACGGCGGCATGCCAGAGACGCTCGGCAGGCCGGTCCGCCGCCCAGGCTTCGGCGATGCCGAGTGCGGTGCCGTGACGGCTGCGCAAGGCCAGCAAGTCGCGCGAACACTCGCCGCGCAGTTTCAGGCTGCCATCACCCAGCGCCTCCAGCGCCCGCCCCGGATTGCCGAGCATGGCAAGCAGGGCCAGTTCGGCATCGCTGCTGGAAATGTCCTGCTCGCGCAGCCAGGCGAGTGCCTGCTCGTGTGCCGGTGGCTGGATCTCGATGCGCTGGCAGCGGCTGCGGATGGTCGCCGGAAGCCGCGATGGCTGGTCGCAGACGAGGAGCATCAGCGTGCTGCCGGAAGGCTCTTCAAGGGTTTTCAGCAGGGCATTGGCCGCGCTTGGGTTCATGCGGTCGGCTGGATCGATGATGACGACCTGCATGCCGCCAAACTGGCTGGACAGGGAAAGCTGCTCGGTCAGCTTGCGGATCTGTTCGATGACGATCTCGGTGCGCGGGGTCTTGCCATCGTCGCGCATCTCGAAGCTCAGCTGCATGCGATCAGGATGCGTGCCGGCGGCGAGCAGCAGGCAGGTACGGCAACGCGCGCAGGCGAAACCGTCGGCACGGCGGTTCTCGCACAAGGCGGCGGCGGCCAGTGCAGCGGCCAGCCCGCGTTTGCCGAGACCAGCGGCACCACTGAGCAGGAGCGCCTGTGGCAGCCGCCCGTTGGCCAGGCGCTCAGCCAGTGAACGCCAGGTTTCCTGCAGCCATGGGGCGAGGCTCACGATGCCGAGCTCCGTGCCGCCATGAATTGATCGATGGCCGCACAGGCGGCATCGCGGACCTCGGCCAGCTCACGGCTTGAATCAATGATGCGGAAGCGCCCGGGTTCCTGTTCGGCACGTGCGCGGTAGCTGGCGCGCACGCGATCGAAGAATTCCGCTTGTTCGCTTTCGATGCGATCCGGAACCCCGCGCTTGTCGGCCCGTGCGCGGCCCATTTCCACTGACAAGTCGAGCAGCAAGGTCAGATCCGGGCGCAAACCATCGGCAGCCCAGCGTTCAAGATCGGCGATGCGTTCCTTCGGCTGCCCGCGGCCGCCGCCCTGGTAGGCGTAGCTGGCGTCGGTGAAGCGGTCGGTCAGTACCCAGTCGCCACGCTCGAGTGCCGGACGGATCAGTTCGCGCACGAGTTGCGCGCGCGCCGCGAACATCAGCAGGAGTTCGCTTTCGGCGCAGACATCCTGCATCGATCCATCGAGCACCAGGTTCCGGATCGACTCGCCGAGCGCGGTGCCGCCCGGCTCCCTGGTTACCCGAAGGACGATTCCGCGCGCCTCGATGTGGGCGCGCAAGTCGGCGAGGACGGTGCTCTTGCCCGCGCCTTCGCCGCCCTCCAGCGAGATCAGGCAGCCGCTCACGGGTTCCTGCGCCTGGCCAGGTAGCGCGCCACGGCGCGATTGTGCTCGACCAGGCTTGTCGAGAATTCGTGGCGACCGCTGCCATCGCCGAGGGCGACAAAATACAGGGCGTTGCCACCCGCCGGATGCAGCGCCGCCTCGATTGCCGGCAAGCCCGGCAAGGCAATGGGCGTCGGCGGCAGGCCGCCACGGGTATAGGTGTTGTATGGCGTATCCGCATCGAGATCGCGGCGGCGGATATTGCCATCGTATTGTTCGCCGAGTCCGTAGACCACGCTGGGGTCGGTTTGCAGGCGAATGCCGATCTGCAGCCGCCGCGCGAACACGCCGGCGATCTGCGCCCGTTCCTCGGCGATGCCCGTTTCCTTCTCGATGATCGAGGCGAGGATCAGCGCTTCGTACGGATTCTTCAGCGGCACGGCCGGGTCACGCTGCGGCCACAGCCGCTCCAGCGCCCGCTTCATCGCCACATGGGAGCGTTCAAGGACATCGAAATCACGCTCGCCCTTGACCCAGGCATAGGTTTCCGGAAGGAACCAGCCTTCCGGCTTGCTGTCGCCGAGGCCAAGCTCGTTGGCAATCGTGGTTTCATCCTTGCCCGGCAAGGTCTGCTGCAGCCCCGCCTCGCCGGCCAGGGCCAGGCGCAACTGGCGAAAGGTCCAGCCGTCGACGATGGTGAAGTGATGCTGGACAACCTTTCCCGAAGCCATCAATTCGATCAGGCCGCGCGGAGTCAGGCCTGTGGTCAATTGATACTCGCCGGCCTGCAGCCGCGATGCGACCTGCATTTCACGCGAAAGCAGCTTCCAGTAGAACGGCGAGCCGTCACTGATGCCTTCGCGGCGCAACTGGCGCACGAGATCCTTGAACGCGGTGCCGCGCGAAAACTCGATGATCCTCGCCGTCGGCAGGTTCAGCGGGGCGTCGGCAAAACGCCGGTAGTCCTTCCAGGCGAGGGCGGCAAGGACGCCCGCGCTGCCAACCAGGGCGAGGAAAAGCAGGGTGAACCAGCGCACACGGCCGGATTGTCGATGAATGGAATGCAAGGACATCGGGAATCTGTCGACGGATGCGGAAGGTTAGCAGGATTGCCCGGAACAGCGGCGCCCGGCACCTTCAGCCGGCCAGCCCGAAGGCACGCAGCAGGCCCCTCGCCTTGGCCCGGGTCTCGGCGAGTTCGGCTTGCGCCTCCGAATCGACGACGATCCCGGCACCGGCGCGCAGGCGCACCGCGCGACCATCGATGGTCAGGCTGCGGATGAGGATGTTGAGGTCAAGATCGCCGTTGTTGTCCAGATAGCCGAATGCACCGGTGTAGGCACCCCGCCCTCCGCGCTCGAGTTCGGCAATGATCTCCATGCAGCGGACCTTCGGACAGCCGGTAATGGTGCCGCCGGGAAACACCGCACGGATGACCTCACCGGGCGAGGTGCCCGCGCGCAAGCGGCCACGCACGTTGGAAACGATGTGGTGCACATGGGCATAGCTTTCCACGCCCATCAGCTCATCGACGACGACGCTGCCCGGAACGCAGACGCGGCCGAGGTCGTTGCGCTCGAGATCGATCAGCATCACGTGCTCGGCCCGTTCCTTGGGGTGCCCGATCAGTTCGCCGATGCGGGCCGCGGCGTCATCGCCTTCGATTCGCGGGCGCGTGCCGGCTATCGGGCGGGTCTGCACGGCGTCGCCGCGCACCTCGACCAGGCGCTCCGGCGACGAACTGGCAATTGCCCAGTCTTGCCATTGCAGCAGACCGGCAAACGGAGCCGGATTCGCCTGGCGCAAGGCGGCGTAGATGTCGGCGGCAGGCGTGTCGCTGGCCAGATTGATCCGCCATTCGCGCGAGAGGTTGACCTGGAACACATCGCCCGCGGCCAGATAGGCATGCGTGCGGGCGACGGCATCGATGAATTGCGCTGGCGGATCTTCGTCGATGTCTTGCGCTGCCGGACGCATCGGCTTGCAGTCGGCGGGCATGCGCAGATCGGCCTCAAGCAAGGCCAGCATCGATTCGAAGCCGGCTTCGGCCAGCAGCGTTGTGCGGCCCTCGCGATGATCGACGATTGCCGCCACCGGGCAGCGCAGCGCCAGCGCCAGAGGCAAACGGCCTGCCGGCAGCGGCAAGCGCAGGCGCGGTTCGATTTCCCCGGCCAGTTCGTAGCCGAGGTAGAGCAACCAGCCGCCATGGAACGGCAAGCGATCCGCGGCAGCCGGTGCTGCGTTGTGCGATGCGCGCCAGTGCTCGTCGAGCACATCGAGGAAGCGGCGACCGAGCACGGCGCCATGGCCGTCGCGCACCTGGCCATCGCGATCGAGCTGGAAGGATTGCTGCGGAAACGCGGCCAGCACGTCGAAGCGCGCCGACGCCGTGCCGTGGGCAACACTCTCGAGCAGGCCGGGATAGCGATCCGGGTGCCGTGCCGCCAGCGCCAGCAGATCGAACGTGCCGGCGAGCTCGCGCCGCGCCGGCAACGGCGAGGGCATCCGGCCCGGGCTCAGAGACTGCGGAATACCAGGGTACCGTTGGTGCCGCCGAAACCGAAGCCGTTGGATACGGCAACCGAGATCTTCTTCTCGCGGGCGACATTCGGCACGTAGTCGAGATCGCAGCCCTCGCCGGGATTGTCGAGATTGATGGTCGGCGGAATGACGCCGTGATGCAGGGCCAGGATGGTGAAGATGGCCTCGACCCCGCCGGCGGCGCCAAGCAGGTGTCCGGTCATCGACTTGGTCGAGCTGACCATGGTCTTGTAGGCGTGCTCGCCCAGCGCACGCTTGAGGGCCAGTGTCTCGGCAAGATCGCCGAGTGGCGTCGAGGTGCCATGCGCGTTGAGGTATTCGACCTGCTCCGGATTGACGCCCGCATCCTTCATCGCCGCCGCCATGCAGCGTGCCGGGCCTTCGCCGTTGTCGCTTGGTGCGGTCATGTGGAAGGCGTCGCTGCTGGCACCACTGCCGGCGAGCTCGCAATAGATGCGTGCCCCGCGTGCCCTGGCCGCTTCGTATTCCTCGAGAATGAGGATGCCGGCACCGTCGCCGAGGACAAAGCCGTCGCGGTCGCGATCCCAGGGACGACTGGCACGTTGTGGGTCATCGTTGCGCGTCGACATCGCCTTCATCGAGCAGAAACCGCCGACGGCAGTTGGAACGCTCGCATACTCGGCGCCACCGGCAATCATGATGTCGGCATCGCCGTACTGGATCAGGCGCATGGCCATGCCGATGCTGTGGTTGGATGTGGCGCAGGCGGAAACCGCGGAGAAATTCGGCCCCTTGCTGCCGATCATGATCGACAGGTGCCCGGCAACCATATTGATGATGGTCGAGGGCACGTAGAATGGGGAAACCTTGCGCGGGCCGCCTTCATGCAAGGCCAGAGTGGTCTTCTCGATGCCGGAAATTCCGCCAATGCCGGAGCCGATCAGGGTTCCCGTGCGTTCGGCATTCGCCTCGGTGATTTCCAGCCCGGCATCCTGCAAGGCCATCAAACCGGCGGCGACGCCATAATGGATGAACGAGTCCATCTTCTTGATGTCTTTCGGCGGGATCCAGAGCGCGGGATCGAAATCCCGCACTTCGCCGGCGATGCGCGTGGTAAACGCGGAAGCGTCGAAATTGGTGAGTGGGCCGATTCCGCTGCGACCCGCGGTGATGTTGCCCCAGGCGGTGGCCAGGTCATTGCCGACCGGGCTGACGATGCCCATGCCGGTAACGACGACGCGGCGCTTGCTCATGTCCGAGATTCCGTATGGCGGGGAACACAGTCACCTACATACGCAGGCGTAGTGTTCCCGGTTCCGAAAATGAAAGCTGCGCCTCAAGGGCGCAGCTTGGTGGATCGTGTCATGCCTTGAACCAGATGCTTGTCTGCCTTGCGCGAAGGCATCCGCTCATCCGTGGTCCGCGCAGCGCCAGCGCTGCCGCGGCCCGTCATCAGGCCTTGACGTGTGCCTTGACGTAATCGGCCGCCTGCTGGACGGTGGTGATCTTCTCGGCATCCTCATCGGGAATCTCGCACTCGAATTCCTCTTCGAGCGCCATCACCAGCTCGACGGTATCAAGTGAGTCGGCGCCCAGATCGTCAACGAACGACGCATTCGGCGTGACTTCATCTTCCTTTACGCCCAACTGCTCGACGACGATTTTCTTGACGCGTTCTTCGATAGTACTCATGGGTATCTTGTCTCCCGATGGGATCTCTTGGTGTGATTCGGAATGCGGATTGCCGGTGGACACCATCGCGTCCTGGTTTTCCGCCACACAGGCCGATTGCCTGCGAAGCGCCGCGGATTGTAGTGGAACGTGTCGGCAGTCGCCAGCCCGACTCTGCTGCGGACTTGCGCCTGCCCCGACTTGGTGCGTTGGCTCAGGCCATGTACATGCCGCCATTCACATGCAAGGTTTCGCCAGTGATGTAACCGGCACCCGGCGAGGCCAGGAACGCCACCGCCTGCGCAATGTCTGCCGGGTCACCCAGTCGCTGCAGGGCAATCTGGCCGAGCAAGGCATTGCGTTGCTCCTCGGGCAGCGCACGGGTCATGTCGGTATCGATGAATCCGGGAGCGACGACATTGACGGTGATTCCGCGCGAACCGATTTCGCGGGCGATCGATTTCGAGAAGGCGACGATGCCGGCCTTGGCTGCCGCGTAATTTGATTGCCCGGCATTGCCGATCGAACCGATCACCGAGGCAATGCTGATGATGCGTCCCTTGCGCGCCTTCATCATGCCGCGCAGGACCGCCTTCGTGGTGCGGAAGACCGAGCCCAGGTTGGTATCGAGGATCGCCTGCCAGTCCTCGTCCTTCATGCGCAGCAGCAACTGGTCGCGGGTGATGCCGGCATTGTTGACGAGGATGGTGATCGCACCGAATTCTTCGGCAATCGACGCCAGCACGCTGTCGACCGCGGCACTGTCGCTGACATCGAGCACGCGCCCCGCGCCGGCATGCGCCGCGAGCCGCTCGCCGATTGCCTGTGCGCCACGTTCGCTGGTGGCGGTACCAATGACCCTGGCGCCACGGGCGGCCAGTTCGTCGGCGATGGCCGCGCCGATGCCACGGCTGGCACCGGTGACCAGGGCGATTTCACCTGCAAGCGATGCAGTCATCGAAACTCCTTGCTTGTTCTGATCGGATTGGAGCGCGCTCAGGCCCAGGCCTCGAGGGCCTCGTCGAGTTCGGCGGGCGTGCCGAGCGCGCGCATGTCGATGCCCTTGTCGATGCGTCGGGCAAGCCCGCTGAGCACCTTGCCGGGGCCGCATTCGGCGCAGCGACCGACGCCGACAGCGAGGAGTGCCTGCATGCATTGCGTCCAGCGCACCGGCAGGTAGAGCTGGCGCACCAGCGCGTCGCGAATGGCCGCGCTTGATGCATGGACCTGCGCATCGACATTCTGGATGACCGGAATGAGCGGCTCGTGCCAGGTGTAGGCACTCATCGCTTCGGCAAGGCGATTGGCCGCCTCGCGCATGAGTGGCGTGTGCGAGGGCACGCTGACGGCAAGCTTTACTGCCTTGCGCACGCCCGCTTCGGACAGCCGGGCCAGCGCCGCATCGACGGCGACGGCATGTCCGCCGATGACAATCTGGCCGGGCGAATTGTAGTTGGCCGGAACGACAACCTGATCGCCGGAAACTTCCGCACAGATTGATTCGACCAGTGCATCCTCGGCGCCGATCACGGCGGCCATCGCGCCAAGGCCCGCTGGCGCGGCAGCCTGCATGGCCTGGCCACGCACGCGCACCAGATGGGCTGCATCAGCCAGGCTGATCGCGCCGGCCGCGACCAGGGCGGTGTATTCGCCAAGGCTGTGTCCTGCAAGATGCGTGGGGCGGGCACCGTTGCGCTCTTGCCAGACCCGCCAGACCGCAACACCGGCAGCGAGCAAGGCTGGCTGCGTGAATTCGGTGCGATTGAGCATTTCCTCAGGGCCACCTTGCGAGAGTGCCCACAAGTCCGTGCCGGCACCTTCGGAGGCCTCTACAAAGGTTTCACGGACCAGCGCGTATTGCTCGGACAGCGAAGCCAGCATGCCCAGGCTCTGCGAGCCCTGGCCAGGAAATACAAAGGCAAGTGCAGTCATGCAAGCGGTTCCGGATCAGTAGCGGAGCAAGGCCGAAGCCCAGGTGAAGCCGCCGCCAAAGGCTTCGAGGAGGACGTTCTGGCCACGCTGCACCTTGCCCGAGCGCACCGCCTCATCGAGAGCGAGCGGCACCGAGCCGGAGGAAGTGTTGCCATGCCGGTCGACCGTGACGATGACGCGATCCATCGGCAGCTTGAGGCGCTTGGCCGTTGCTTCGATGATGCGCAGGTTGGCCTGGTGCGGAATCAGCCAGTCGACCTGGGATTCGTCCATGCCGGCCGACTCCAGTGTTTCGCCGACAATCCGATCAAGCGTGCGCACGGCTACCTTGAACACTTCGTTGCCGGTCATCATCACGCGGATGCCATGGTTGGGTTCGTCGTCGCGAAAGCCCGCGGACACGCCGACCGGGTTGTACAGCAGATGCTTGTAGCCGCCATCGGCATGCAGCCGGGTCGTGTAGATGCCGGGTTCTTCGGCGGCTTCAAGCACGACCGCTCCCGCACCGTCGCCAAACAGCACGCAGGTGCCGCGATCGCTCCAGTCGAGCATGCGCGTCAGCGTCTCGGCACCGACCACGAGCGCCTTCTTGTACTGCCCGCTGCGAATGAACGCGTTGGCCACGCCAAGGGCATAGACGAAACCCGAACAGGCAGCGTTGACGTCGAACGCGGCACAGCCGTTCGCGCCTAGACGATGCTGCAACAGGCAGGCCGTGGACGGGAAAATGATGTCGGGCGTGGTCGTGCCGAGGACGATCAGGTCCAGCTCCGCAGCCTCGATCCCGGCCGCTTCCATGGCGCGCGTGGCGGCATGAAATGCCAGGTCACCGGTGGTTTCGCCAACGGCGGCCTTGCGTCGCTCACGGATGCCGGTGCGCGTACGAATCCACTCGTCACTGGTCTCGACGAATTTTTCGAGATCCGCGTTGGTGACGATCTGTTCCGGCAGATAGCTGCCAGTGCCCGCAATGCGTGAGTACAGCAGGGTCGTTTCTCCCGAACAAATGGAAACGGCGGATACCTTGGCATCCGCCGTTTCGGCAAATCAACCGCGCAATCCGAGGACGCGCGAAATCAATCCGCGTCGGCGACCGATCCCTTGGTCTCGATCACTTTCTTGCCGCGATAGTAGCCGTCCTTGGTGATGTGGTGGCGCAGGTGCACTTCGCCCGAGGTCGGATCGGTGGCCAATTGCTTGGCGCTGAGGGAATCGTGCGAACGGCGCATGCCGCGCTTGGACGGGGATTTACGACTTTTGGCAACTGCCATGACAACTCTCCAGATGAAACCGGTGCTTGCGGACAAGCGACTATTGTAATGAATCGGTGGCGATTGCGGGATACCGGGGCGGTATTGCGGCAATCAGTGACTTGAACTCTTCAACTGTCCGAGCGCGGCGAACGGATTCGGCGGCTGTTCGTCTTCCGGAACGGATCCCGCGGTGATCGGCACCTGTTCCAGCGGCGCGCCCGGACTCAGCGCAACCAGCGGCAAGCCGAGGATCAACTCATCCTCGATGACATCCTTCAGGCAGAACGCGCCGTCCTCGACCAGCAGCGGATCGCATCCATCCGGCAACCTCGCCTCCTCGGCATCGTCGCGGATCAAGCCCAGGCGCTGCCTGACCTGCACCGGCTGCACGAACTCGGCCATGCTGCGTTGGCAGATCATCTTCAAGTGCGCATCGAGCTCGATATCGAGATGGCTGATATCGAACTCATCGCGGCCAAACTCGACCTTGTAGGCGACCTCGCCATCTGCCGAGGCGAGCAATCCGGCCAGACGGGGCAATTGCGCCACGGCGAGCGTTCCTGCAAACACGCGCCTGCCCTGCACCATGCGCCAAGGATCAAGATTATCGGGCAAGGTGGTCGACATGGGCGCGCGATGGTAGGTGCGCACCCCGGCAAAGTCAAATGAAAAAACAGCGCAAGCGCTTGAAGCGAGCGGCAATTTCCATCCTTTTCGGGAGAGTTTGCCGCTGCTCGTCGCAAGCGGCAGACTTGATCCCTGCCTGGAGAGACCATCTTGACCCTGTATCTGCTGATAGCCGCCCTGCTGCTGACTCCCGTGGCCCTCGTGGTCTGGTTCCGCGAGCGACGCCTGGCCGCGCGCACGCGCGAGTTGCGCAGCGTGCTCGACCATGCCGATGCCCTCGAAAGCGAGTTGCAGGAATGCCGGGCCCGGCTGCGCGAGATTCCGGCCCTGGTCAGTCATCTGCCGCCAGCGATCAGCCTTTCCGCGCATGCCACCCTGACCGCCGAGCCCGCCGTGCAGGCGGCCCTGCATGACCTGCTGCAGCACCGACTCTGGCTCAAGCAGTTTGGCGCGGACGCGTCGCTGGAAGCCTTGCGTGCCGCGTCGACGGCACTCACGCAGTCGCGGCAGAAGCTCGCCGTGCAAATGACGCAACTGGGCGAAGCCCGCGTTGAACTGTTGCAGGCCAGTGCCGAAATCGAGGGATCGGCGCGGTGAGTGCGACGCCGCAGCGGCTCGTGCTGGCTTCCACGTCGAGCTACCGCAGCGAATTGCTGCGCCGGATCGTGGCTGATTTCGAGACATGTGCGGCTGCGGTCGACGAAGCCATGCACGGCGAGGAGATGCCGCTGCTGGCCGCCGTGCGACTGGCAAGGGAAAAGGCCCGTGCGGGTGCCCGGCAGCATCCGGGTTGTTGGGTCATTGGCTCCGACCAGCTTGCCGATCTCGATGGAACGCCGCTCGGCAAGCCGGGCAGCATCGAGCGCGCGCATGCACAATTGCGGCAATGCTCGGGGCGCACGGTGGCGTTTCATACTGCTGTCTGTGTCGCCGATGGCACCGGCGGCCCACCTGTCTTCCGCGAGGCTGTCGATACCACCCGGGTCGTCTTCAGGGTGCTCGATGCAGCGGAAATATCGCGCTATCTGGCCATCGAGCGGCCGCTCGACTGCGCTGGAAGCTTCAAGGTCGAGCGCCTTGGCGTTGCGCTCTCCGAGCGCGTCGAAAGCAACGATCCGACGGCGCTGATCGGCTTGCCGCTGATCGCCTTGTGCCACTTGCTGCGCGAATCGGGAATGTCGATTCCCTGACCCGCTCCGGCTAAGCTGGCTGGCGACACCCGTGCACCTCCCCGAATTGCAGCCGGAAACCCATGCCTGACACCAATGTCCCCAGGAACGCCGATCCCAACCTGATCGACAGTGAACTGCGCGATGCCCTGGCGCGCAGCATCGCCCAGGTCAACAGCATCCTCCTCGGCAAGCGCCACGAGGTGCGTCTGGCCTTCGTCTGCCTGCTTGCCGGCGGTCACCTGCTGATCGAGGACCTGCCCGGCGTCGGCAAGACCACGCTGGCGCATGCGCTTGCCCTCACCCTCGGCCTCGATTTCCAGCGCGTGCAGTTCACCAGCGACCTGCTGCCCTCGGACATCCTCGGCGTCAGCATCTATGAACGCGAAGCCGGCAACTTCCGTTTTCATCCCGGTCCCGTGTTCACCCAGTTGCTGCTGGCCGACGAGATCAATCGGGCCACGCCGAAGACGCAAAGCGCCCTGCTGGAGGCGATGGCCGAAGGTCAGGTGACGATCGATGGGCACACGCACACGCTGCCGGAACCGTTTTTCGTCGTCGCCACGCAGAATCCGGTTGATTTTGCCGGCACCTACCCGCTGCCTGATTCGCAGCTGGATCGCTTCATGCTGCGCATGAGCCTGGGTTACCCGGACGCAGAATCCGAGCGCTCCATGCTGGCTTCAATGGATCGTCGGCGCCTGCTCGAAAGCCTGCCGGCCTGCCTGCGCCCGACGCAGATCCTTGCCTTGCGCCAGGCGACGACGGGCGTGCTCGCCAGCTCCGCGCTGATCGATTATGTGCAGCGACTGCTCGAGGCCAGCCGCGCACACGCGGAAATCCGTGTCGGGCTGTCACCGCGTGCCGGCCTGGCCATTCTTGCCGCCGCGCGTGCGCAGGCCCTGCTGGCCGGGCGCAGCTATGTCCTGCCTGAGGATGTGCAGGCGGTGTTTCCCTATATCGCCACGCATCGCCTCAATCTCGGCGCAAGCGCCCAGTCCGGGCGTGCCGCAATCGTCGCGCGCCTGCTCGAGGCGACGGCAGTGCGATGAACGCAGCCGGCGCACCGACTGCGTCGCTGCGGATGCGTGCGCTGGCAATGGCCGAACGCCGTTTGCCCGCGCTGACCCGACTGCGCGATCGCGAACCCCTGCCAATCCGCCTGCATCGCCGCCGCATCTATGTGCTGCCGAGCATGTTCGGCATTGCTTTCGCGATCCTGCTCGCGGTCATGCAACTGGGTGCGCTGAACTTTGCCAACAACCCCGCCCTGCTGTTGACCTGCCTGCTGGCCGCGGCTGCGTGGATGAGCCTGTTTGCCGGCTTTCGCACGCTGGCGGACCTGCAGCTCGAGGCAATCAGCGCAGCGCCCTGCCACGTTGGCGAGATGGCCCAGGTGAGTTGTCGATTTGCCGTCTCCGCCCGTGCCCGCCCGAGCCTGCGCATGCGCTGCGGCGGCATCGATCATCCTTTTGCCATCGCTGCGGGTTCGGCGGCGACGGTCAACGTGGCCTTGGCCAGCGAGCGACGCGGCTGGCTGCGACCTGGACGCTTGCGCCTGTGGACCGACCAGCCGCTGGGCTTGTTCGTGATCTGGAGCTGGTTGAACCCCGACGTCTCCATCCTTGTCTTTCCGGCGGCGGAATCCCCGGTGCCGCCGTTTCCACTCAACGCGCAGGGCCAGTCCGAGCGCCCCAGCAGCGGCGATGGCGACGAGTTTTCCGGATTGCGCGAATATCGCAGCGGCGATCCGCAGCGGCGCATCGCCTGGAAGGCTTCGGCACGCCACGAATCCTTGCTGGTGCGCGAAAGCGAGCGCCTGGTCGATGACGATCTGCACTTCGAGCATGCCACGCTGGGTGGACTCGACAGCGAGGCACGCATCCGCCGCCTGACCGCGTGGGTCCTTGCCGCGGAAGCCGCCCAGCGCAGTTACACGCTGGAATTGCCCGACCAGCGCCTCGGTCCCGGTCTCGGCGACCTGCATCGTCATGCCTGCCTGCGCGCACTTGCGCTGATGCCCGATGCGACTTGACCAGCGCCAGTTCAACCTGCTCGCCGGGACTGCCCTGATTGCGGTAGCCACGCACCTGATGCGCCTGCCGCCATGGCTTGCCGTCACCCTGGTCCTGATCGCCCCCTGGCGCATGTGGAGCCGGCAGCGCACCGGCAAGGTGATTTCCGCCTGGCTGCGCGTGCCCCTGGTCATCGCCCTGGTTTCCGCGATCATCGTCAGCTACGGCAACATCTTCGGTCGTGAACCGGGCACTGCCCTGGCCTGTGGCCTGCTCATGCTCAAGCTGCTGGAGAGCGAGAAGATCCGCGATGCGCGGGCAGCCCTCGGCTTTGCCGCATTCGTCATGATGAGCGCCCTGCTGTTCACCCAGACCATGGGCTTCACCTTGCTGGTCTGCCTGAGCCTGGTCGCGCTGCTGGCCGCACTCAATGCACTGCAACCCGCGCCGCTGGCGCGGCGCCACCCCTTGCTCGGCAACCTGCGCAGCGGCGTGTTGCTGCTTGGATTCGGCCTGCCACTGGCCATCGCCGCATTCCTCTTCGTGCCGCGACTGAGTTCACCATTGTGGGGATCGCCGGACACCTTTGCGGATGCCCGCACCGGGCTCAACGATCGCATGACGCCGGGATCGATGACCGAATTGCTGGTCGACGACACCCCCGCCTTGCGCGTGCATTTCGATGGCGAAGTGCCGGCGAGCTCGGTGCGCTATTTCCGCGCCCTGGTGCTCTGGGATTTCGACGGCAGCAGTTGGACCCGCGAGGGATGGCGTCCGCAACTGGACCTGGAGACTGTCGAGGCCAGCAGCGCGGAAACCCGCTATGAAATCACCCTGGAGCCGACCAATCGGCCGTGGCTGGTGGCCCTCGACGTGCCGCTGGCCCCGCCGGAAAACGCGCGCATGACCTACGACCGCACCCTCTACGCGCGAAACCGCATCGACCAATTGCGCCAGTACCGCTTGCGCTCGGTGCTCGGCTACCGGCTTGACGCCTCGATCGATCCCCGAGATCGCGCACGCGCTTTGCGCCTGCCCGACGGATTCAACCCGAAGTCCCTTGCCCTTGCCCGGCAGTGGCGGGCCAAGGGGCGCGATGACAATCGCGTGATCCAGTCCGCCATGGAACTGTTCAACGCCAGCTTCACCTATACCTTGTCGGCTCCCATGCTCGGTCGCGATTCGGTCGATGATTTCCTCTTTGACACCCGCGCCGGTTACTGCGAGCACTACAGTTCGGCATTTGTCGTCTTGATGCGGGCTGCCGGCATTCCGGCCAGGGTCGTCACCGGCTATCAGGGCGGTTGGTGGAATGCGCTCGGCAATTACCTGCTGGTGCGCCAGTCCGATGCGCATGCCTGGGCGGAAGTCTGGCTGCAGGGTCGCGGCTGGGTGCGCATGGATCCGACGGCGGCGATCAATCCGGCGCGCATCGAGGCCGGCGAAACGGCCACCAGTGGCGGGCAGGATTCGTATTCCGGATCCTGGTTGCGGCAGATCCGCAATCGCCTCGATGTGGTCAACCATCTGTGGACACGCACGATCGTGCAGTTCAATGCATTGCGGCAGAAGAGCCTGCTGCAACCGCTCGGCATCGGCGCTGCCGAACAGCGCGACCTGCTCCTCGCACTGGCCATCCTCGTGGCGTCAATCCTGCTTGCGGCAACGATCTGGGTGATGCGCAGCGCGCGCAGCGAGGACGGCGACGCGTTGGATGCAGCCTGGCGCACGCTGCGGCAACGCCTGGCAAGACGTGGATTGGCGGATCGCGCCGACGAGGGACCGGTGGATTACCTCAAGCGCATCCGCGCCAGCTGGACTGCGGATCCGGCATTGCCCGCGCTGGAGGAACTGGTGCGGCGTTATGTCGACCTGCGCTACTCGCGCGGTGCCGCGGATGTCGCTGATGTTCAGGCATTTGCGCGCAGCATCCGCGAAATGCGGGCGCCGCGTGCGCTTGACCGGAACCCTCGCCGCGCGACGTAATCGCGGCGTCGATCGTCCTCCCTGTATCCATTCGAGGAACCGCAAGATGTCCAAGCCCATCATCCTGATTCCGCTGCTGCTGACGCTGGCGGCATGTGCCACCGCTCCGGTGCCGCTGAAAGGCGAGCTCTCGACCCTGCTGCCGTCAGCGGCGCTTGCCGGCAGTCATTCCGGCGAACGCGTGCGCTGGGGCGGCGAGATCATCAAGGTTTCGCCGGGCGAAAATGACACGTGTTTTGAAATCCTTTCGCGCGAACTTGATGCCTCCGCGCGGCCACGCCGGCACGACAGCAGCGAAGGCCGCTTCATCGCCTGCCGATCCGGCTTCTATGATCCGGAAGTCTTCACCAAGGGTCGCGAACTGACCGTGGTCGGCACCCTCGACGGCAGCGAAGTCGGCCGCGTCGGCCAGTTCGAGTACACCTATCCGAAAGTGGCTGCCGATGCCGTCTATCTGTGGCCGCCGCGCCCGCTGGTCATCGAGCAGCGCAATGCCTGGCCCTACGATCCATTCTGGGGCCCGAGCTATGGTCCGTGGTGGGGCGGCGGCTACTGGGGTCCGCCACCGGTGGTGATCATCAAGCCCAATCCGCCACCGGCAACAGGTGGCGACAGGCACTGAGCATGCATTTCAGCCTGGAGGCCAGCTCAGGCGGCGACCGGCGAGCAGATGCAGGTGCAGGTGATAGACCGACTGGCCACCATCCTCGTTGCAGTTGATCACGCAGCGATAGCCCTTTTCGGCAAATCCCTGCGCCTTCGCGTAAGCAGTCGCCGCGAGTACCAGCTTGCCGATCAGCAAGGCGTCGGCTTCCTCGAGGTCGTTGAGCGTGGCCACGGCTTTGCGCGGAATGAACAGGACATGCGTGGGCGCCTGGCCGTTGATGTCGCGGAAGGCAAGGACATCGTCATCCTCGTAGACGATTTCGGCCGGAATCTCGCGGCGGATGATCTTCGAAAATATGGTGTCGCCCACGGCATTCTCCCTTGCGACGATTGACTACAGCGATTGACGGCCGCCAAAGGCATGCGCAAGCGTGCCACGGTCGATGAATTCAAGTTCGCCACCCAGTGGCACGCCGTGTGCGAGCCGGCTCGCTTTCACGTCCGCCGCCTTGGCCAGTTGCGAAAGCATGTGCGCGGTGGCCTCGCCTTCCACGGTCGGATTGGTGGCGACGATCATTTCCTCGATCTCGCCTTCGCCGAGCCTGGCAGCGAGCAGGTCGAGGCCGAGCTCCCGCGGGCCGAGACCATCCATTGGCGAAAGGCGGCCAAGGAGGACGAAATAATGGCCGCGATAGCCGGTTGCGGTCTCGATGGCGAGCTGGTCGACCGGTGTCTCGACGATGCACAGCAGATGCTTGTCGCGAGAGGTGTTCGCGCACAACGAGCAGATTTCCTGCTCGCTGAAGCCACGGCAGCGCCGGCAATTGCCGACCTTCTCGATCGCCAGGGCAAGCCGCTCGGACAAGCGCCTGGCGCCGGGTCGATCACGTTCAAGCACATGGAAGGCCATGCGCTGCGCGGTTTTCGCGCCCACTCCGGGCAGGCAGCGAAATGCCTCGATCAGATCGCTCAGCAGGGGTGATCCGGTACTCAAAACGGCATCTTGAACCCGGGCGGCAGGTTCATTCCCGCAGCCATGCCGCTCATGCGTTCCTGGGTCATGGCGGCGACCTTGTTGACGGCATCGTTGAACGCCGCCGCAACCAGGTCCTCGGCCATTTCCGGATCGTCGGCAAACAGCTTGCGATCGATCGTCACCCGGCGCACTTCATGGCGTCCGCTCATGATCACGCTGACCAGGCCGCCGCCGGATTGGCCGGTGACTTCCAATTGCGCCAGCTCTTCCTGCGCCCGTTGCATGTCTTCCTGCATGCGTTGGGCTTTCTGCATCAAACCGGCCAGGGGACCTTTCATTTCAAACCCTCATGCTTCATGAATTCGCGCGATGATCGCGCAGGATCGTGTTTGCACAAGGGATTTCCCGAAGGAGCGCCGTATCGGGTCATACGGTCGACTGAGGGAAATCCCTTGTGCGGACAAGAGACAAACGAGGGCGCGTGCAATTTATGAAACATGCGGGTTATTTCTCCAATGGGCGCACGGAATCGGAGATGAGGCGCGCGCCGAAGGTTTCAATCAGCGATTGCACGGCGGGATCGGCCTGCAGGCCCTCGCGCGCCTCCTGCTGGCGCGAGGCGCTGGCGCGGGCCAGCACATCGGCCGGGCTTTCCGTAGCGTTGGTGACATTCTCGATCCTGATCCGCAGCGATCGCCCGAGCACCTCGCTGAGTCGCCTGGCCAGGATCTCGACCAGGGGCGGTGCAGCCAGGTGCTCGTGTGCTGCCTTGACGCCCAGGCGCAGCAGGCTGCCTTCGACGCCCAACAATACCGAGTGCAAGGCAATCTGCTTGGCCGGGCCACCGAGATCGGCACGCTCGATCAAGCCCTGCCAGTCGTCGATTGCAAGCGGGGCGCTGCCAATCGCGGGTTCAGCGACCTGATCCGCCCCTGCCGCTGCGGCGGGCGAGGCCTGCATGCGGGCCTGTGGCGCCGGTCCGGCATCCGTGGCTTTCGGAGATTGTCCGGGCGTGGATGCATGCGACTGCGCCATTGCCGCACGCTGCGCTGCCGGCGGGCGCGCATCCGTCATCGGGCGGGACGATGGCGCCGCACCTGCCCCGGCAGCGGGCGCGAACGCCAGCATGCGCAGCAAGGCCATCTCGAAACCGACCCGTGCGCTCGGCGCCAGCGGCAGGTCACGCCGTGCGGTCACCGCAATCTGGTAATAAAGCTGGACTTCGCGCGGATCGATGCGCGCGGCGAGCCCAACCAGGCCGGCATCCTCGTCGTGCGTCGCTTCGGCGAGGAGTTGGCGCAACTGGATACGGTGCAGCAGGCCGGCCAGCTCATCGAGCACCTGGGCGAAATCCGGTGCAAATTCAGCGATATGTTCGATCTCGGCGAGCAATCGTGCGGCATCGTTGGCGGCCAGCGCCTCAAGCAGGACCTTCACCTTGGCCCGCTCGACCGTGCCCAGCATCGAATGCACCTCCGCAGCGACGAGGCGGCCACCGCCATGCGCGATGGCCTGATCGAGCAGGGACAGACCGTCACGCAGCGAGCCGTCTGCAGCGCGCGACAGCACCTCGATCGACTCCTCGTCGAAACTGACCGCTTCGGCGCCGAGGATGTGCCGCATCTGGCCGACGATCTGCTCGGGCGTCAGCCGCTTCAGGTTGAACTTGATGCAACGCGACAGCACCGTGATCGGCAGCTTCTGCGGATCGGTCGTCGCCAGCAGGAACTTCACATGCGCAGGGGGTTCTTCCAGCGTCTTCAGCAGCGCATTGAACGCTGCCTTCGAGAGCATGTGCACCTCGTCGATCAGGTAGACCTTGTGGCGACCACGTGCCGGCGTGTACTGGGCGTTGTCGATGAGGTCGCGCACATTGTCGATGCCGGTGTTGCTTGCCGCATCGATTTCAAGCAGGTCGACAAAACGGCCCTGGTCGATCTCCATGCAGATGCTGCAGGTGCCACAGGGCTGCGAGGTCGGCCCCTTCTCGCAATTCAGCGACTTGGCGAAGATTCGCGCGATCGTGGTCTTGCCGACGCCGCGCGTGCCGGTGAAGAGAAAGGCGTGATGGATGCGCCCGCCATCCAGCGCATGCGACAGCGCGCGCACGACGTGTTCCTGCCCGACCAGCTCGGAAAACTGCCGGGGACGCCATTTGCGCGCAAGAACCTGATAGGACATCGTGACTTCCGGAAAGCGATCCCATGATTGTGCCAAGTTATCGCGGTACTGACCAACGCCGGTTGCGCCGCGCTTGTCTGATGCGGGCATGCCTAGTATCCTCCGCCGCCCGTCGAGACGCGCATCATGGAAGATCGCCATCGCCGGTTGCTGGAGAGGTGTCCGAGTGGTTGAAGGAGCACGCCTGGAAAGTGTGTAAGCGGCTTAACCCCGCTTCGCGGGTTCGAATCCCGCTCTCTCCGCCAGATTCAGGTCTGCTGCAAGAATCGAGTTTCCGCTTCGAATTCGGTCGCGGCCAAGCGGGATGCGAACCCGCTGACATCAAAAACGCCCGTCTTATGGTGGCCTCGTCGGTCCCCTCGCGACGATAGCTTGTGAACTCCGCCAGGCCCGGAAGGGAGCAACGGCAGCAAGCGACTCGGGTGCCGGGGTGTGGCTGGCGAGGCTGCCACTCTCTTCAAGTCAAAAGCGCATCGCGGCAAGCAGCCGTCCCTGGATCGGTTCCCGACCCGGCCATCCGTGGCCGGTCGCTCAGCGCCGCATGCGTTGTCCGACGACAACGCATAAGCGCGGCGCTTCGCCCCCCAGGTCCGGAAGGAAGCAACGGCAGCAAGCGACTCGGGTGCCGGGGTGTGGCTGGCGAGGCTGCCACTCTCTTCAAGTCAAAAGCGCATCACGGCAAGCAGCCGTCCCTCGGGTTGCGGCACATGCCGAGCCGGATCGGCTAGCATTCATGCCGACGCTATCTGCGGATTCCTCCCATGATCACGCCTGCCTTCAACCTGCAGCACTGGATAGACACGCATCGCCATCTGCTCAAGCCGCCGGTCGGCAACAAGTGCATTGTCGATGGTGATTTCATCATCATGATCGTCGGCGGGCCGAATGCGCGGACCGATTATCACTGGGATGAAGGTCCGGAATTCTTCCACCAGCTCGAAGGCGAGATGGTCCTGAAAATCCAGGAAGACGGTCGTGTCCGCGACATCCCGATCCGCGCCGGCGAGATGTTCTACCTGCCCCCACGCATTCCGCATTCGCCGCAACGGGCTGCCGATTCAATCGGGCTGGTCATCGAGCGCAAGCGCCTTGCGCACGAAGAAGATGGCCTGCTGTGGTATTGCGAGCGCTGCAACCACAAGTTGTTCGAGGAGTTTTTCACGCTGAAAAACGTCGAGGTCGATTTCCTTGCCGTGTTCGACCGTTTCTACCAATCCCTCGAACGGCGCACGTGCGAGGCTTGCGGTCATCTCAACCCGGCACCCGCCCGCTACGCGTGATCAGCAGCGTGCGGTTCCCCATCCCGTTGGTAAACTCGGTGCCATGCTGAAGATCGATACCCACGCCCATATCCTGCCCGAGACCTGGCCGAACCTCGCCGAGAAGTACCGCGATGATCGTTTCCCGGTCATGGTCAATGCCGACGGTCGCCATCGCATCTACAAGGATGGCAAGTTCTTCCGCGAGGTCTGGGCCAATGCCTTCGATGCGGAAGTGCGCATTGCCGAGTACGCGAAGTTTGCCGTCGATGTGCAGGTGGTCTCGACGGTACCGGTGATGTTTTCGTACTGGGCCAAGCCGAGTCAGGCGCTGGAACTGCATCGCTTCCTCAACGATCACACCGCAGAGATCTGCCGTCGCTATCCGCGCCACTATGCCGGCATCGGCACCGTGCCCTTGCAGGCGCCGACACTGGCGATCCAGGAACTCGAACGCTGCGTCGACCAGCTCGGCATCTCCGCGGTGCAGATTGGTTCGCACATCGAGGACTGGAATCTCGATGCCCCCGAACTGTTCCCCTTCTTCGAAGCTGCGGCTGACCTCGGCGTCGCCATTCTCGTCCATCCGTGGGACATGATGGGCCGCGAAAGCATGCCGAAATACTGGCTGCCCTGGCTGGTCGGCATGCCGGCCGAACAGGCGCGCGCGGCCTGCTGCCTGATCTTCGGCGGCGTACTCGAACGCCTGCCGAAACTGCGAGTCTGTTTCGCCCACGGCGGCGGTTCGTTCCCGTATTCGATCGGGCGCATCGAGCATGGCTTCCGCATGCGCCCCGATCTGGTCGCCACCGACAATGCGCGCAATCCACGCGACTATTTCGGACACATCTATTTCGATTCCTGCGTGCACGATGATGCCGCGCTGCGCTATCTGATTGATGTCGCCGGCATCGATTCGGTCATGCTTGGCACTGACTACCCGTTCCCGCTCGGCGAACAGGAGCCGGGCAGCGGCATCATCGCGTTGAAACTTTCCAATGTGGAGCAATCGCGCCTGTTCCACGGCACCGCGCTTGAATGGCTCAACCTTCCCTACTCGCGCTTTGCGCAAGATGACACGGAGTAACCCGATGAAACTGTTTCCCCTGATCCTGCTCGCCGCGATGGGCAGCGCGCATGCGCAAGACCGCACCAACTTCAACCTCAACGATGGCAAGGTTGCCTTCAGCGTTCCGGCGGGCTGGAGCGCGATCATGGAAAAATCCGATGGCAATCCGCAGGCGATCACCTTCCAGATCGCCGATGCGGCCGCCGAAGGCAGCGACGACATGGCCAGCGTCACGGTGAAGACGCGCCAACTCAAGACAGCGGCCGATTTCGCCGAAGCCACGCAGAACGAAATGCAATTGTCCAAGGCGCAGACCGGTTATGAGGCGGCGCTGGATGGCAGCAATGCCGGCATCCATCATTATTTTGTCATGCGCGGCAAGACCCGTTACGAGATTCGCGACCGCTTCAGCCTCATGCAGAACATTGCCGTGCAGGTGCGTTGCCAGCGTCCCTTGCTGCAAGCGACGAGCAAGGCCTGGAGCAACGCGTTCGATGCCGGCTGCGACAGTGTTGCCAGCTCGCTGAAATGAGCGCAGCCGTCGATCGCGACATCAGCGAGGAATGGGCGCTGGCTGCGGATGCGGCCGATCCGTTGGGCGGCTTTCGCTCCGAGTTCTGCATTCCCCGGGAGAACGGCCGCGAGATCGCCTATTTCTGCGGCAACTCGCTCGGCCTGCAGCCGCGGGCAACGCGCCAGGCGGTGATCGACGAGCTCGATTACTGGGCCGAACTCGCGGTTGAAGGGCATTTCCGCGGCCGCCTGCCGTGGATGGACTATCACGAGTTCGTGCGTGACGACCTGGCAATGATGGTTGGTGCCAAACCCATCGAGGTCGTCGCCATGAACTCGCTCAGCGTCAACCTGCACCTGCTGATGGTCAGCTTTTATCGGCCCAGCGCCGGGCGCGCCGCGATCCTCATCGAGAAAAGCGCGTTTCCTTCGGATCGCTATGCGGTCGAGGCGCAGGTCCGCTTCCATGGTCACGATCCTGACGAGGCGTTGATCGAACTGGAGCCGGATCAGGCCGATGGCACGCTTTCGGATGCAGCCATTCTTGCCGCGATCGAGCAGCACGGTTCCCGTCTCGCCCTGGTGTTGTTGCCGGGCGTGCAATACCTGACCGGCCAGGCGCTTGATCTGCACGCCATCAGCAAGGCTGCACATGCCAAGGGCTGCATGGTCGGCTTTGACCTCGCCCATGCGGTCGGCAACATGGATCTGCAACTGCACGATGCTGGCTGCGATTTTGCCGTCTGGTGCAGTTACAAGTATCTCAATTCGGGACCAGGCGCGGTCGGTGGCGCGTTTGTCCATGAGCGCCATGCGACGACCACGCGCCCGCGTTTTGCCGGCTGGTGGGGGCACGAGAAATCCACCCGCTTCAAGATGGGCCCGCAATTCAGGCCGACTCCCGGCGCGGATGGCTGGCAGCTTTCGAATCCGCCGATACTCGCCCTGGCGCCGCTGCGCATTTCGCTGCAGGTGTTCCAGCGCGCCGGATTCGCTGCCCTGCACGGGAAATCCCGCGCCTTGACCGGTTATCTCGAATGGCTGATCGCGCAACGCGTGTCCGACGTGCTTGCCGTGGTCACGCCAAAGCAGGCCTCGCGCCGCGGCTGCCAGTTGTCACTGCGGGTCAAGGGGCCGCGCGAATCCGGACGCAAGCTGTTCGAGCATCTGCAAGGCGATGGCATCGTGGTCGACTGGCGCGAGCCGGACATCATCCGTGCCGCACCGGTGCCGCTGTACAACCGCTTCATCGATTGCCGTCGCCTGATCGAATCGGTCGCGCGATGGCGTGCGACGCAACAATAAAGAAATGAAGAAGCCCGCCATCACCATCGTCGGCGCCGGCCTCGTCGGCTCCCTGCTCGCCACCCTGCTCGGCCAGCGCGGCTTTGCGGTGAGCGTGTTCGAGCGCCGCCCCGATCCGCGTCGCGCCGGTTTCCTCGGCGGCCGCTCGATCAATCTCGCCCTCGCCGAGCGTGGCTGGCATGGCTTGCGCCTGGCTGGTCTGCAACAGCGCATGCTGGAAATCGCGGTAATGATGCGCGGGCGCATGATCCACGACCTCGATGGGCGTACCAACCTGCAGCGTTACGGGCGCGATGATTCCGAGGTGATCTGGTCGGTCAATCGCGGCGCATTGAACATCACCCTGCTCGATGCGGCCGAAGCAGCCGGTGCCGACATCCATTTTGACCAACGCCTCGATGCACTCGACTGGGCGACCTCGACCCTGCACCTGCGCAGCGAGGAAGGCGTCGCTGGCGCGCACCAGGCCGACGTCATCCTTGGCTGTGACGGCGCCGGCTCCGCCTTGCGCGGGGCGATGGCGCAAACCACCGATCTCGGCGAACGCTTCGAACCGCTGGGGCATGGCTACAAGGAACTGGAGATTCCGGCACTGGCGGATTTCCCGTCCGGCCAGCTTCCATCTCCATTGCGGGATGCGCTGGCCCGTGGCCAGCGCTTTGCCATGGAACCCAACGCACTGCACATCTGGCCCCGCGGCAATTACATGTGCATCGCCTTGCCGAATGCCGAGGGCAGTTTCACCGTCACCCTGTTCCTTGCCAGCGAGGGCACGCCCAGCCTGGCCGGCATCACCAGCGCAGCTGATGTGCGCGCATTCTTCGAGCGCGATTTCGCCGACGCCGTGCCCTTGATGCCGGATCTCGAGAAGGATTTTCTCGGCAATCCGATTGGCTTGCTCGGCACGCTCTACCTCGATCGCTGGCACCTTGCCGGCAAGGCGCTGCTGCTCGGCGATGCCTGTCATGCCATCGTGCCTTTCCACGGACAAGGCATGAACGCGGGATTCGAGGACGCCGTCGAACTGGCAGAACTGCTTTCCGCGACACCGCATGACAGTGCCGCGGTATTCGCGGAATTCGAACGCCGGCGCAAACCGAACGCCGATGCGATCGCGGCAATGGCGCTCGACAACTACATCGAGATGCGCGACCGCGTCGACGATGCCGATTACCTGCTGATGCGCGAGCTCGATCGCGCTTTGGCGGCACGCCACCCCGGACGCTGGGTGCCGCGCTACTGGATGGTCACCTTCTCGCGGATTCCCTATGCGACCGCGTTCGAGCGCGGGGAAATCCAGGCGAGGCTGCTGCGCCAGATGATCGAAGGAAAGCAGTCGCTGGCGGAAATCGACCTCGATCAGGCCGACGTGCTCGTCCACCGGCAGCTTGAGCCGATTGCGGCATCAGCCTGAGTCCCTTTTCGCCACGGACGTGGACGCATCGGTGAACAAATCCAGGCAAGGGCAGCACGCTCGGCATGTCGTATCATCGTCGTTCGCACCGAGACTTCCCGGAGACCCGCGATTGACGCCCTGCCCTATGATCCTGCCGAGCTTGCCCGCAAGGCGCAGATGATTGCCGATGCCGGGCGCGAACTTGCCGCGCTTGGCTGGACACCGGCAACCAGCAGCAATTTCTCGATGCGCCTTGATGCGTCGCACGTCGCCGTGACCGTATCCGGTCGCGACAAGGGCAAGCTCGGTGCCGAGGACATCATGGTCGTCGATCTCGACAACCAGCCGGTCGCGACAACGGCGCGGCCGTCCGCGGAGACGGCCTTGCATACGCAGGTCTACCGCCGCTTTGCGGATGTCGGTGCCGTGCTGCACACGCATTCGCACGCGCAAAGCGTGGCCTCGCGCCTGTTTGCCGAAGCCGGTGTGGTGCGCTTCCAGGGCTGGGAGCTGCAAAAGGCCATCGCCGGCCACACCACGCATGAAAGCGTGCTCGACCTGCCGGTCTTTCCGAATACCCAGGACATGAGCGTGCTGGTAGGGCAGATCGATGCCTGGCTGGATGCCGGCAAACCGCTGCATGGCTACTTGATCAACGGCCACGGCATCTATGCCTGGGGCGTTGACATGGCCGAGGCGCGTCGCCATCTCGAAGCGTTCGAGTTCCTGCTCAACTGCGAAATGGATCTGAGGAGACTGTCGTCATGAGCCACCTGCGCATCTTTGCCGAAGACAACGGCGATACGCCCCTGGCCACGTATGCAACGCACGCGGAGATTGCCGAAGTCCTCGGCCAGGTTGGCGTGCGCTTCGAACGCTGGCAGGCAAACAAGCCGATAGCCGCGGGTGCCAGCCAGGAAGAAGTGATCGAGGCCTATCGCGAAGACATCGACCGCTTGATGCGCGAGGAAGGCTACCGCAGCGTCGACGTCGTCAGCCTCACCGCCGATCATCCCGACCGTGCAGCCTTGCGCCAGAAGTTCCTCAGCGAGCACACCCACGCGGAAGACGAAGTGCGTTTCTTCGTTGACGGCTCCGGCCAGTTCACCCTGCACGTCGAAGGCAAGGTCTACGACCTGCTTTGCGGTAAAGGCGACCTGATCGGCGTACCCGATGGCACCCGGCACTGGTTCGACATGAGCGAGGAACCGCACTTCGTCGCCATTCGCCTGTTCACCAATCCCGCCGGATGGGTTGCCGAATTCACCGGCGACGAGATCGCGGCGAGGTTCCCGCGCATGCAGCCGGCGACGGCCAAGGCGCACGCCTGATCGTGGCCTGGCGCTGCGCGCCAGGTGCAGTCGACTACCCCGGTTCTGCAAATCCTCCACAAGAGCAAGAAGAAATGGCCAGCATCCGCGCGATCCTCACCGATATCGAAGGCACCACCAGCTCGATCAGCTTCGTCAAGGATGTGCTGTTTCCCTACGCGCGCGAACGCCTGCCGGCCTTTGTCGTCACCCATGCGGACAAGCCCGATGTCCAGCACTGGTTGCACGAGGCGGCACGCGAGGCGGGGCTCGTCTCCGCCAGCGAGCAGGAGATCATCGACCTGCTGATCGGCTGGATTGACGCCGACCGCAAGTCGACGGCGCTGAAAGCCCTGCAGGGCATGATCTGGGCAGATGGTTATGCGGAAGCGGATTTCCGCGCGCACATCTACGCCGATGCCGCACGCGCCCTGCAGAAATGGGCAGCGGCCGGTTTGCACCTGTACGTATATTCCTCCGGCTCGGTGCCGGCGCAGAAGCTCCTCTTCGGCAACACCGAGGCCGGTGACCTGACCCGGCTCTTCTCCGGCTATTTCGATACTGAAACCGGACCCAAGCGCGAACCGGAATCGTATGCGCGGATTGCCGCGGCGATTGCCTTCGCGCCGGCCGAGACCCTCTTCCTCTCCGATGTCGTCGAGGAGCTCGATGCGGCGCGCGCGGCCGGCATGCGCACCGTCCTGCTGGCCCGTGATGGCGATGGCTGCCCGGCGGATCCCGGACATCCCTGCGCGACCAGTTTCGATACCATCGATCCATCGGCGTTCTGAACCGATGAGCCCGATCATTGCGGTCATCCGTGATGGCATTCGCATCACCCTCCTGCAGCGCCCGCGCGGCAACCCGGTGCTGCCTGCTGCCGATGCCTTCGTTGCCAGCCTGGTCCCGTATCTGCTGGTCGAGCTGTTGCTGGGCTGGATCCAGTCCGAGCCGCCGCGCATGCTGGTCGGCTGGGGCTTTGCCACCCTGCTCGCCGACAGCAGCCTGACCCTGCTTGCGGCCTGGCTGCTCGCGCGCCTGGCCGCGCGGTCGGCAATCACCTGGGCGGTGGCTGCCATCGCCTTGGCCGCGACCGCTGCCACGAGCCTGCTGATCCACTGGCCGCTGCAGTTGGCGGCAATCTGGCTGTACGCGGCGAACCACACGGGCATTGCGCTCGCCTTGATCTGGCTTTCACAGGTGTGGTGGCTGCTGGTGATGTTCGTGCTGGCGCGCTGGTTGTTGCCGGGCCGGCTGGCCAAGAGCCTGCTCGCCGCGGCACTGGCATTTGCCGTCTCCGCCCTGCCCTGGCAGTGGATCCCCGCCGCATCACCGATCATGCAGGATCAGATTGCTGCGGCCCGGGTTTCCGCCGCCAGCGACGCGGATTCCATTGCCGGGGCCGGATTCGATGCCGCTGCCGAGGAGCCTGGCATCGACTTCGATCCCGAACAGCTCATGTTCGACCAGCCGCAATTGCTCGGCGCGGCCATCGATGCCCTGCAACCGCGCGCGCCCGGCAAATCCAACTTGTATGTGGTCGCGTTTGCCGGCGACGGCAGCGAGAACGTGTTTCGCAACGAAGTGGAATACGCCGCGCAGTTGTTCGCGCAACGCTTCGATGCCAGGGGCCATGTCCTCGTCCTGGAAAACAATCCGGCCAGCATCGGCGCACGGCCGCTGGCGACCCTGACCAACCTGCGCATCGCCCTCGCCGGGATTGCCGCGCAGATGGATCCCGCCGAAGACATCCTGTTGCTCTACCTGACCTCGCACGGATCGGAAGACCACCAGTTGTATGTTGCCCTCGATCCGTTGCCGCTGAACCAGATCATGCCGGAGGATCTTGCCGAGGCATTGCAGACCACGCCTTCGATGCGCTGGAAGGTGATCGTCGTCAATGCCTGCTATTCGGGCGGGTTCATCGACGCCCTGCGCGATGATTCGACCCTGGTCATCACCGCGGCGCGCAGCGACCGCACCTCGTTTGGCTGCGGCGCGGATTCCGAGATAACCTGGTTCGGCAAGGCCTTCCTCGCCGACGCGCTGAATGAGACCACTTCGTTTCCGGATGCCTTCAAACGAGCCAAGGCCCTTGTCGGCGAATGGGAAGCGCGCGAGAAGGAGGCACAAAACTCCGAACCGCAAATCGCCAGTTCGCGCAGCATTGAAGGGAAACTCGAAAAATGGCGGCGCGCGCTGCCTGCCAGCGAGCCGCTTCCATTCTCGCCGACCGTTACCGCCAAACCCTGACCCGGTCCGTCGCGGCGATCACGCCAGCAGCTTGGCAATGTCCTTGCCGATGGCTTCGGGTTCGTCGCTCGGTGCGTAGCGCTTGACCACGTTGCCGTCGCGATCGACGAGAAACTTGGTGAAGTTCCATTTGATTGCACCAATGCCGAGCAGGCCGGTTTTCTCCTTCTTCAACCATTCGTACAGCGGGTGCGTACCGCTGCCATTGACGTTGATCTTGGCAAACATCGGGAACGTCACGTCATAGGTCAGCGTGCAGAAGTTCTTGATCTCGGCCTCGTTGCCGGGTTCCTGGTGGCCGAACTGGTCGCATGGAAAACCCAGCACTGCAAAGCCCTTGCCGTGGAACTGCTTCTGCAGCGCCTCAAGCCCCGAGTATTGCTTGGTGAAACCGCATTTCGAGGCGACATTCACGATCAGCAAGGCTTTACCCTTGTATTGCGACAGCGCCTGCTCATTGCCATCGATGTCGCGCGCCGAAAAATCATGGGCTGTGGTCATGCGCACCTCGCGTATGGGGAATGGCGCTAGCGTACCGCAAAGCCGTGTTCGGCCCGCGTTAATCGAAGCGGGTGAAAATCCTGATCCCGACCCGGAAACTGGAGCACCGTCGATGAAATCCTCACTCAGCCAGTTCATGTTGGCCACGCTTGCGGCAGCAACGATGGGCAGCGCCCTCGCCCAAGGCGATCCGATGTCCAATCCGGGCAGCCAGGTGATCGTGCGCAGCGCCGGCACCGGGTACACGCCATCCGGCCCGGCCCCGCAGTTTTCCGGGCTCGATGTCGATGGCAACGGCAGCATCGATGAGGGCGAGGCGGTTGGCTACAAGCTGCTCGCCAACGACTTCCGCATGGCCGACAGCAATCGCGACGGCCGCATCTCGAAGCGCGAATACGAGCGTTGGACGTCGATGCCGTAACTGATGTTGATTCGTGATTTGTGAGCAACGACGGGGTGAGCAGCGCATCTCGCCTGGAGCGACTTCCACGAGGACATGCCTACTCGCCGCTGGCGGCCTCAAGCTCCTGCCAGCGCGCGTAGGCGACATCAAGTTCGGCCTGGGTTTTTGCCATCGCCTCGTTGGCGCTGACGATGGCATCGGCTGATTGTTTGAAGAAGGCGGGTTCGTTCATCGCTGCGGTCATTCCAGCGATGCGGTTTTCGAGGGTTTCAATCACGCCGGGCAATTTTTCCAGCTCGCGCATTTCCTTGTAGGCCAGCTTGCGCCTGGCCGGCACGGGTGCCAATGGTTCAATTTTTGCAGCCGCGGCTTCGTTGCGCGGTCGCATCGCCATGGCCTGTGGGCGCTGGCGCAGCCACTCGGCATAGCCGCCAACGTACTCGCCAACCCTGCCCTCGCCTTCCAGCGCCAGCGTGCTGGTGACGACATTGTCGAGGAACTCGCGATCGTGCGAGACCAGCAGCAAGGTGCCGGCGTAGTCGACCAGAAGTTCTTCAAGCAACTCCAGGGTTTCCACATCGAGATCGTTGGTCGGCTCGTCCATGACCAGGAAATTGGATGGCTTGGCAAACAGTCGCGCCAGCAGCAGGCGATTGCGCTCGCCGCCCGACAATGCCGAAATCGGCGCGCGTGCGCGTCCCGGGGTGAACAGGAAATCCTGCAGATAGCCGATCGCGTGCTTGCGCGAACCGTTGATCTCGATGAACTCGCGGCCATCGGCGACGTTGTCGAGCGCGCTCATGTCCTCGCGCAGTTGCGTGCGATGCTGGTCGAAATAGGCAATCTCCAGCTGGGTGCCGATGCGCACTTCGCCAGCATCGGGTTGCAGGTCGCAAAGCAGCAGGCGGATCAGGGTGGTCTTGCCGGATCCATTGGGGCCGATCAGGCCGATGCGATCGCCACGCATGATCGTGGTCGAGAAATCCGCAATCAAGGTTCGACCTGGAATCGAATAGGAAACATTCTTCGCCTCGATCACCTTGCGCCCGGAGTTTTGCGCGCTGCCGGCCTGCATGCGCACATTGCCGGTCTGGTTGCGGCGCTCGGCGCGTTCGCGGCGCATTGCCTCAAGCCGACGCACGCGGCCCTCATCGCGGACCCGGCGCGCCTTGATGCCCTGGCGGATCCACACTTCCTCCTGCGCCAGCTTCTTGTCGAACAGCGCGTTGGCCTGGGATTCGGCGTGCAGGCGTTCCTCACGGCGACGCAGGTAGTTTTCGTAATCGCCCGGCCAACTGGTCAGCTTGCCGCGATCGATCTCGATGATGCGCGTGGCCAGGGCGCGGACGAAGCGCCGGTCATGGGTGATGAAGATCACGCTGCCGGCGAAGTTCTTGAGGAAATCCTCGAGCCAGGCGATCGCCTCGATGTCGAGATGGTTGGTCGGTTCGTCGAGCAGGAGCACATCGGGTTCAAGCACCAGTGCCTGGGCGAGCAGCACGCGGCGCTTCATGCCGCCGGACTGCGCCGAAAACTCCTCATCCTCGGGCAGTTCAAGCTTGCTCAACACCTGGGTGACGCGGCGATCGAGATCCCAGCCGTTGGCGGCCTCGATGCGGGCCTGCACATCGGCCAGTGCGCGCATGTCGCTGTCATCGGCGAGGTGATGGATCAGATGATGGTACTGGGCAAGCAGCTTGCCGATCTCGCCCAGCGCCTCGGCAACCACGTCGAAGATCGTGCCGGTCGTGCCTTGCGGCACTTCCTGCGCCAGTCGCGTGACGACGACACCGGGCGAGACCCGCACTTCGCCATCATCGGGGCGGATCTCGCGGTCGATCAGCTTGAGCAGGGTCGACTTGCCGGCACCGTTGCGGCCGACCACGCAGACGCGCTCGCGCGGTTCGAGAATGAATTCGACGCCATCGAGCAAGAGCGGCCCGCCGATGCTGTAGTCGAGCTTGCGCAGTTCAATCAGGGCCATGAAGATCGCCAGGGTGGGTGGAATGGTCAGCAAACATCGGCAGCGCGAGATCCGCCTGATGCGACAACGGCCGCTCGCGGCCGAGGCATCGAGGTCGGTCGAGCGCAATCCCGCCCGGTGCCAGGTGAACTCGGGAATGGGCGGCGCGCTAGACTGATGCCCGCAGCCGCGCGAGGCGAAGACCTGCAATGGATGCTTCTCATCGCGTCAGCGGAGCGGCCACGCCGATCCGCCGCGGCAATTCTAGCAAGCCCGACGTCGCCATAGCAGTCACCTGCCTCAAGCCATGAACTCCAGCCTTCCCGAATCCAGCGAGGATCACGGCCTTGATGCCGATATCGATCCATCGATCCAGTGCAGCCGCTGCGAAGCGGTCTGCTGCCGGCTCACCGTGTACGTGATGGCCGACGACGCAACGCCTGACTGGCTGATCGACCAGGACGAACACGGCATGGACGTGATGCGCCGCCTCGACGATGGCTGGTGCGCGGCGCTCGATCGCGAGACGATGCGCTGCTCGATCTACGCCCTGCGCCCGCAGGTGTGCCGGGATTTCGACATGGGCGGTGCCGATTGCCGCGAGGTGCGCGCCAACGACCGCGAGCTGGCGATTGCCGTGCTCGACTGAAACCCTGCGCTCAACGCGATATGACGCGATTGCGGCCCTTGGCCTTGGCGGCATACAAGGCCTTGTCGGCCGCCTTGAGGACCTCGCTCGGCACGCGCAGATCGTCCGCGCGTTCGGCCAGGCCAATGCTGACGGTGATCTTGACCGCTCCGGAATCCTTGCGCTTGCCGGCTTGCGCATCCTTTCGCCCAACGCCAACGCGGATGGGCACGCGCATGGCGGCAATGCGCTGGCGCAGGTCCTCGCAGGTATCACTCGCCTGGGCGACGCGCAGGCCGGTGAACAGCAGGCAGAATTCCTCGCCGCCGTAACGGTAGGCATTCGCGCCGCGGGTCGTGCGCAACTGGTCTGCGACCGCCTTGAGCGCACGATCACCCGCCGCATGGCCGTGTTGATCGTTGAATTTCTTGAAGTGATCGACATCGACCATGGCCAGGGCGAAATTGCCGGACAGCCGCGCCAGTTCCTCATCGAGCGCGCGCCGGTTCGGCAGGCCGGCCAGTCCATCGACAAAGGCCATGCGATACGAGGCAAACAGGATCGCAGCAATGGCGAGGGCACCGCTGATGGCGAGGAACTCGCTTGCACCGGCTTTGCGTGTCATCGGCAACAGGGCGATGGCGACGAACAGGAGCATCAAGGCCAGTGCGGCTTCCATCGGCGAACGCAACACTGCCCAACGCAAGACGCAGACCAGGGCCGCGGCAAAGACGATGCCCGCTGCCACCGAACCGCTGCGCCATGGCAGCCAACCCAGCGGAAACGCATCGCGAAGGCCTGGCCAGACATGCGCCGGCGCGGACAGCGTCAGCACGATGGCCAAGGCCAGCAGGCCCAGCAGCAACAGGTTCCGTTTCGCCAGCAGGCGCCGCTCGGGCATGACCGCCGCCGCCAGCAGCAGGCAGGGCGCGAACATGCGAAAGGCCTCGATGCCGCGCTCAGCCAGCAAGGCGGAACCGAAGCCGGCCAGGCCCAGTGCTGCGCACGTCATGATCGCCAGGATCATGAACGCACGATTGCGGCGAAAGCCCAATGCCAGCAGCAGCGCGATGCCGTTCAGCAATGGCGCGGCCAGGGTCGGCCAGAAATAGTTCGCGCTCACCCTTTCTCTCCTGAAACGCTCAGCGCAACAGCTCGTAAGGACCGCCCCGCTCCAGCGCACGCTGCCAGGCGGGTCGGGCATGGATGCGCTGCAGCCAATCGGCAAGCCGCGCATGTTTGCGACCGAATCCGCCACGCGCGGCCATTGCCTCGATCGGGAAGCTCATCTGGATGTCGGCAGCAGTGAATTTCCTGCCGGCAAACCAGTCGCGATCCTTCAGCTCGCTTTCCAGATACTGCAGATGCTGCCTGAGTTGGGGTTCGATGTAGCTGCTCAGCACCTTGTCGGCGATGCCCTTGGCGACCGGGCGCACGAAAAACGGCATTGGCTGCGTCGGCAGGCGCGCGAATACCAGGCTCATCAGCAATGGTGGCATCGCCGAGCCTTCGGCGTAGTGCAGCCAGTAGGTGTAACGGCGTTGTTCGGCGGATCCGGCGCGTGGCTTGAGTTTGCCCTGGCCATGTTCATCGACGAGGTATTCGACGATCGCCCCGGATTCGGCGACGACGATGTCGCCATCGCTGATCACTGGCGATTTGCCCAGCGGGTGCACCTTGCGCAAGGCCGGCGGTGCCAGCATGGTCCTGGCGTCGCGCTCGTAGCGGATCACTTCGTAGTCGAGGCCCAGTTCCTCGAGCAGCCAGAGCACGCGCTGCGAGCGCGAATTGTTCAGATGATGAACCGTGATCATGGCTGCCCCTGGCCCGATGAGTGCGCGTTCGGACTCGCAGCATGTCGGTTCCGTGGTGGACGTGGCAAGCTTCCCATCTGGCAGATCCCTGCGAACGGCACGTGCCTTGCCGCGTGACGCGGGCGAGGTGCCTTGCGAACTTCAACCTCCAACCGCACGACCGCCCTCATGCCCCTGCATCGCTACTTCCAGCTTGACGTTTTCAGCCGCCATCCGGGCGGCGGCAATCCACTGGGCGTGGTTGTTGCCGCCGACGACTGGAGCGAGGCGGCCATGCAGGCATTCGCCAAGTGGACCGACATTGTCGAAACGACGTTCCTGCTGCGTCCATCGACGCCTGCGGCAAGCTATCGATTGCGCATCTTCACGCCGAGCCGGGAAATTGCGTTTGCCGGGCATCCGTCCATTGGCAGCGCGCATGTCGCCCTGCTCTCGGGCTTTGCCAGCGCCAACGATGGCCTGCTGGTGCAGGAATGCGATGCCGGCTTGTTGCCGATCCGCGTCGAGGATGATCCGGGCCAGCGCCGATTGTTCATCCAGGCACCAAGGGCAAAGGTGCTGAAGATCGGTGTCGAGCCGGGCAGCTTGCTGGCGACAACGCTGAAGAAGGTCAGGCTCGGCGCGCTTGCACCGGCCTTTGTCGAGGGCGGGCGACGCTGGTGGCTGGCCGAGCTTGCCGATGTCGCCTCCTTGCGCGCCTGGCAGCCCGATCACGCCTCGATCCGCAAGATCGCGCTGGACAGCGACAGTCTCGGCCTGTGCGTGTTCGCGCGCAGCCATGAACCCGGCCATGAGCTGGTCTTGCGGGCGTTTCCGGCCGGTGTCGGCATCGTCGAGGATCCGGCCTCGGGTGCGGCGAATGGACTGGTCGCGGCCTACATTGCCCACGCCGAACCGGATGGTCCACTGGCTCGCGGCTATACCGTCAGCCAGGGCCGGGAAATCGGCCACGATGCCGAACTGACCCTGCGCATCGACGCCGATGCCACGGTCTGGGTCGGCGGACAGACGCAGACGGTCATCAGTGGCGAGGTGGAGTGGATTCAGGGCGGGGATTGGTGATCCGGGATTCGGGATTCGGTAAAAGCGGCTTTTCGCCAGCGCTGATATTCGCCTGCGACAATCGCCTTCCTTTTTTTTCTTTTTTGCTCTTCCCGAATCTCGAATCCCGAATCTCGAATCCCGGATCACCAATCCCCGCCATTCACCGCCTGCCGTGATCCAGCCAGATCTCCAGGCCTTGCGCGTTCAACTCGATATCCGATGACAACAGCTCGTGCATGCGTTGCGGTGACATCGTGCAGCCGTGGGCGGTGGCGCGAGCGAGATAGAGTTCGGCCAGTTTCTGCTTGAGGAACTCATGCCGATCCGGCAGGCCCGTGCTGGATTCGGCTATGGCAACCATCGCATCGATCTGCTCGAACAAGTCGCGGCCGAGGCGCTCGACGTCGCTGACCCGGCTGAAGTGGGTCAGGAACATGGCTTCCGGCTTGTACAGCAACATGCGTGCAATCGAGCCCTTCAGCGCAACCGGGTCGAACTGCACCGGCGTCGAGGTCGGCAGGATGAAGGCGCCCTTGTCGGTATCGAACTCGCGGTAGGAAAGGCCAAAGGTGTCGCCACTGAAGAACGATCGGCTGCGTTCGTCCCAGACCGAAAAATGATGTCGTGCATGACCCGGCGTATCCAGGCAGCGCAGGCGGCGACCGGCAAATTCGATGACCGCCTCGTCACGGATCTCGATGACCCGCTCGGCTGCCACCGGCACCAGTTCGCCATAGGTGCGCTGTACTTCCTCGGCGCCGTAGACCGACGAGGCGCTGGCCACCAGGCGGGCTGGATTGATCATGTGCGGCGCACCGCGCGGATGCACGGCGAGCCTGGCGATTGGCAAATGGCGGAGCATCTCGCCGGCACCGCCAGCATGATCGAGATGGACATGGGTGACGATGACGTAGTCGACCTTGTCGCGGGCGATGCCCTTGGCCTCAAGCTCGGCAAGCAGGAACGGAATGGAATAGTTGGTGCCGACATCGATGAAGACCGCATGGCCGTCTTCGACGATCAGGTGGCTGGCGTCGAAGCGCGGCCGATGAAAGCCGGTATCGATCGCAGAGATGCCGTATGCGAAGTCCATGGGTGCGTCTGCGCGTTTCGGTGGATCGCCCATGATCGCAGAGCAGGCGGCGCAGGGGAACGCGGCATTGCCCTAACTGGATCGCAGGGCCTGGCGCAGGGCGGCCGCGAAGGAAGGCGGATCGCTGCGCAGCACGCGGACAGCGGCGGTTGCATGCCACTCGGCGCAGGCCTGGATGGCCTTGGCGATGGCCGCGACAAAGCCCTCGTCAACCTTGACGCCTGCTTGCAGGTGGATGCGCTTGACCTCGAATACGCCATCCTGGCGATGTGCCTTGGCGTCGAGTCGACCGACCAGGGCACCGCGATGCAGGATTGGCAGGACGAAATAGCCGTAGCGGCGCTTTGCCTCCGGCACGTAGCATTCAATCGTGTAGTCGAAGCCGAACAGGGCGCTGGCCCTTGAGCGATCCCAGACCACGGGATCGAACGGCGACAACAACGTCGTGTGCGATGCGCGCAACTTTCCGGCAACGGCCTGTCGCAAGAGTTCGACATGCCCGGCATGCACGTAGGCGGGGTTTTCCCAGCCACGCACCTTGACCTGCAGCAGTTCGCCCGTCCTGACCAGTTCATGCAGGTCGGCGTCCTTGTGCCGCGGTCGCGTGCGGAAGTAGTCGGCGATCCAGCGTGCCTGGGTGATGCCAAGGGCCTTCACCGAATCGAGGATGAGGCGGCGTTCGACGTCCTGCGTGCTGATCGGTGCCGCTTCGGCAGCGACGCCCATACGCTGCATGACCCGCGCACTGAGATCGTAGACGCGCTGGAAGCGTTCGCGCCGCGCAACCATCAGCTCACCGCGCGCAAACAAGGCTTCCAGCCAGCGTTTTTCATCCTTCCAACCCCACCAGCCGGTTGTCGCCCGCCGCGTCGCCTCGAAATCCGATGCCTTGGCCGGGCCATGCTCGCGGATGCGCGCAAGCACCGCGTTCATGCCGGCGCGCTGCCCTTCCTGCGCGCGGGCGGCGTGTTTGCTTGCCCAGTGGTTGTCGCGCGCGCCGGCCGCCTGGTGGGCGCGATGCAAGGCAAAGGCCCCACTCGGCGCGAAACAGGCCTCATGCGACCAGCATTCGAAGATTTCGCCGCGTTCGAGCGCTTCATCGAGCCATTCGGCCGGGTAGCGGCCCAGCCTTGAGAACAGCACCAGGTAGGGACTGCGTGCAACGACATGGATGGTGTCGATCTGCAGCAGGCGCATGCGCTCGATGGCCGCCAGCACGTCGCCACGACGTGGCTTGCCCTGCGGCTTGCGCAGCAGGCCTTGTGCGGCGAGATGCAGGTTGCGCGCCTGCTGCGGGCTGATTTCCGCGGTGCTGTCGATCGGGCTTGGCATGCGCCGATCATGCGCAGGCGCATCGCTCAGGGCAATGGCGGATCGAAGCCGTCGCGGAATATCAGGTCATCCAGTTCGGCAGCGCCGATATCGCAACGCGAGCCTTGCGGACGCGGGATGCCACGTGCATCGCTTGCCTCGCAGGCACCGGGCTGGCCGGCTGCGGCAGGGCTGCCTCGCTCAAGCGCCGGACTGGCCCAGGTCGGTGGCTGGGTTTCCACCGTGCCGCCGTAGACGGCAAAGGGTTGCAGCAGCGGGTTGATCGGCTGCGCGGCGTTGCCGACCTGGTCGCCGGGTTGCGCACCGGCGAGCGTACAGAGCGCGCCGATATTGCCGATGATGTTGTGGCCGGCCGAGAGCAGCGAACCGTTCATGCCGACAAGGCAATCCGGATTGACCAGGCTGCTGCCGCCAAGGCTGAGGTCGATATTGCGCGCGACGATGCTGTTGGAGATTGAAACATTGGCGTTTACCTCCAGTGCGCCGTCGCCGACGTCATCGAGGTCGCTGTCGGCAATGTTCAAGGTCATTGTGAGGTTGTTGAGCAGCGCCGGCGCATTGAAAACCGCCACCGATCCCGAACCAGTGCTGGTGTTGGAATCAAAGGTGACATTGCGCAAGCTTGCCGGGCCACCGCTGATCCAGAGCGCGCCGCCGTTGTCGGCGACATTGGCATGGAAGGCGGAGTTGACCACTTCGAGTGATCCGTCGGAGGCGATCCCGGCACCCTGGGCAGCGGTGTTGTTGGCGATTGAACAACCGCTGACGAGCAGGCTGACACCCGCCGCACTGACGATGGCACCGCCAAGTGATCCATTGCCGTTGCGTATCGTCACGCCTTCGATGCTGACCACGACCGGTTGCCCGGCAACGGGCACCGCCACATCGAAGACATGATCGTCGCGATCCCCGCGAATGCGCGTGACATCGGCACCGGCACCGCGCACCGCAAGGCTGCTGCGGATATCCAGATCGCCGCTTGCATTGGCGTTCTCGCCAGCTCCGGCACGCTCGATGCGGTATTCGCCGGCAGCAAGCACGACAATATCCGCGCCGCTTCCCGCCGCGCAGCCCATGAAGGCACTGTCGGTGTTGGCGGCGGTGATGGCCTCGCGCAGGCTGCACTGGCCATCGGCTGCAATCACGTCATCGGCGGTCGTCACATTCAGTGTGGCCGCGGACACGCTGGAAACCAGACCGCCTGCCAGAAGTGCCAGGTACACACGCATGTCATTCCTCCGCAATCGCACCATGGTAGGGGCAAGGTGCTGCCCACGGGCCATGCCATTGACTCAGGCTAGGGCGGCGCGCGTTCTCAAGCCCGTTCGTCGTGCAATAATCGTACGCTACCCTTGTCGACATTCCGCATCGACATATCAACCTTCCACGGAGACCCATCATGTCCGGCATCGTCATCGTCGGCGCCAAGCGCACCGCCATCGGTTCCTTCCTCGGCCAGTTCACCGGCGTCCCCACGACCACGCTCGGTGCCACCGCGATCAAGGCGGCGGTCGAGCAGGCCGGTGTTCCGGTCGCCGACGTATCGGAAGTCATCATGGGTTGCGTGCTGCCGGCCAATCTCGGCCAGGCACCGGCACGCCAGGCCTCGCTGGCCGCCGGCCTGCCGAAATCGACCGGTTGCACGACGATCAACAAGGTCTGCGGCTCGGGCATGAAGGCCATCATGCTGGCCCACGATCTGGTCAAGGCCGGTTCGGCAAGCATTGTTGTCGCCGGCGGCATGGAGTCCATGACCAATGCCCCGCACATGCTGCCGAATTCGCGCACCGGCAACCGCTACGGCAATTTCAATGCCGTCGACCACATGGCCTGGGACGGCCTGACCAATCCCTACGACGGCCTGTCGATGGGTGTGTTCGCCGAAGCCACGGCCGACAAGTACAAGTTCACGCGCGAGGAGCAGGACGCGTTCGCCATTGAATCGGTCAAGCGCGCGCAGGCGGCAATTGCTTCCGGCGCATTCGCCGACGAGATCGTCGCGGTCAGCGTTGCCACGCGCAAGGGCGATGTGGAGTTCGCCACCGACGAGCAGCCCGGCAAGTCCGACATCAGCAAGATCCCGACCTTGAAGCCTGCCTTCCGCAAGGATGGCGGCACGGTCACCGCGGCAAGTTCCTCAAGCATCTCGGATGGCGCGGCGGCGACGGTTGTCATGTCCGCGGACGAAGCCGCCAGGCGCGGTCTCAAGCCGCTGGCAACGATCGTCGGCCATGCCACCAACTCGCAGGATCCGGAATGGTTCACCACCGCCCCGGTCGGCGCGATCGAACGCGTGCTCAAGCAGGTTGGCTGGAACATCGGCGATGTCGATTTGTTCGAGATCAATGAAGCCTTCGCCGTCGTGGCGATGGCGCCAATCCGCGAACTCGGCATTCCGCACGCGAAAATCAACGTCAACGGCGGTGCCTGCGCCCTGGGCCACCCGATTGGCGCTTCCGGCGCGCGCCTGGTGGTCACCCTCATCAACGCCCTGCGCAAGCGCGGTGGCAAGCGCGGCGTGGCCAGCCTGTGCATTGGTGGCGGCGAAGCGACGGCAATCGCCATTGAGCTGGCGTAACGATTTTTTTCCATTTACCGGATTAGAGTGGACGGGTCGATTTCCGGCCTGATTGAATCCTCAGGCAGTTGTGTGCCTGATCACGAGCACTGCCAATGCGGCGGGCAGTGCCTCGAAAGCCCTGAAACGCTGCCTTTATTCGAGGGGATGAAATGAACTTCACACGTATTATTCTGGCTTCCGCACTGGCTCTGGGGCTGGCTGCCTGCGACAACTCCCAACAAAAGGCCCAGGAAGCTGCCGATGCTGCCGCCAAGGCAGCACAGGAAGCAGCCGCAGCCACGCAGAAGGCGGCGGACGAGGCAGCCATGGCCGCCAAGACTGCGGCTGAAGCAACCAAGACTGCCGTCGACAGCGCTGCCGCGACGACCATGGATGCCGCCAGCACAGCCGCTGACGCGACCAAGGAAGCCGCAGCCGATGCCGCTGACGCCGTGGGCGAAGCCGCCGACAAGGTGAAGGCCGCTGCGGAAGAGAAGAAAGAGGCCATCGAAGAGAAGAAGGACGACACCCAGAAGCATTGATCCTGCTTGCAGAGTCCTGATCCGCCGGCCGCCCTGTGCGGCCGGTTTCGTTTTCGCGGTGCGCCGTTCGCCCGGCATGACCCGCTATGATCCGGCCTTACGGATTTCGACCAGAACACGCTCGCCATGCCCCGCATCCAGACCCAGATCGATCCGCGCTCACCCGATTTCATCGCCAATTTCGAGAACCTTCGCACTCTGGTCGAGGATCTCAAGCAGCAACTGCGGATCACCGCTCTGGGTGGCGGCGACAAGGCGCGCAGCAAGCACACCGAGCGCGGCAAGCTGCTGCCGCGCGAACGCATCCGCGCCCTGCTCGATCCCGGTTCGCCCTTCCTCGAGCTTTCACCGCTGGCCGCGCATGGCATGTATGACGGTGCCGCGCCGTGTGCAGGCCTGATCACCGGCATTGGCCGCGTCAAGGGCCAGGAGGTGCTGGTGGTCGCCAATGATGCGACGGTCAAGGGCGGCACCTATTTTCCGATGACGGTGAAGAAGCACCTGCGCGCGCAGGAAGTCGCCCTGGAGAATCGCCTGCCCTGCATCTACCTGGTTGATTCCGGCGGAGCGTTCCTGCCCTTGCAGGACGAGGTTTTCCCGGACAAGGAACACTTCGGCCGCATCTTCTACAACCAGGCGCGCATGAGTGCACTGGGGATTGCCCAGATTGCCGTGGTCATGGGTTCGTGCACGGCCGGCGGTGCCTATGTGCCGGCGATGAGCGACGAGACCATCATCGTCAAGAATCAGGGCACGATCTTCCTTGGCGGGCCGCCGCTGGTGAAGGCGGCAACCGGCGAAGTCGTCGATGCGGAATCACTCGGCGGTGCCGATGTGCACACGACAGTCTCCGGCGTCGCCGACCATTTCGCCGAGGACGATTCCCATGCGCTGAACATTGCGCGTGACCTGATCGGCAACCTGAATCGGCGCAAGGGCATGCCGCTTGCCTTGGCCGAGCCGCGCGAGCCGGCCTGCTCCATCGAGGAGATCTACGGCATCGTGCCGCGCGAGACGCGCATCCCGTTCGACATCCGCGAACTCATCGCGCGCATTGTCGATGGCTCGGAATTCAGTGAATTCAAGGCGCGCTACGGGAAGACCCTGATCACTGGTTTTGCGCATATCCATGGCTATCCGGTTGGTATCGTCGCCAACAACGGCATTCTCTTTGCCGAATCCGCGTTGAAGGGTGCGCACTTCATCGAACTGTGCAACCAGCGCAACATCCCGCTGGTCTTCCTGCAGAACATCACCGGCTTCATGGTTGGCCGCAAGTACGAGAACGCCGGCATCGCCAAGGACGGGGCAAAAATGGTCACCGCGGTTGCCTGTTCGCACGTGCCCAAGTTCACCGTGGTCATTGGCGGCAGTTTCGGCGCCGGCAACTACGCGATGTGCGGGCGGGCCTATGGCTCGCGATTCCTCTGGATGTGGCCAAACTCGCGCATCAGCGTGATGGGGGGCGAACAGGCAGCCAGCGTGCTGGCGACGGTCAAGCGCGACGGCATCGAAGCGTCGGGCAAGACCTGGTCGGCCGAAGAGGAAGCGGCATTCAAGGCACCCATCCGCGAGCAATACGAATCCCAGGGACACCCCTACTACGCCAGCGCGCGCCTTTGGGATGATGGCATCATCGATCCGGTGGATACGCGACGCGTACTTGGACTGGCCATTTCCGCCTCGCTCAATGCACCGATTGAAGCCGGGCGCTTTGGCGTATTCCGCATGTGATCTTCTGGATCAATATCCAGATAAATCATATGATTATGTCGCTTTTCTCGATTCATTCTCGTGTTGGTGTCGGCCTCCTGGCCGTTGCCTTTTCCCTGCCGTCGCCCGGCTTTGCGGCGTCATCCGGCACATGGCTGCAGACGCGCGATTCGAATCCGTTTGCGCTGGCCAGCGGGCTGCCACTGGCCCCGGCCATCCCGCAGGAAGGCCGCTGGCAGTTCGACGTGACCTTCAATGTCGCCAACACCGAACTCGCACAGTTCCGTGATGGGGCCTCCCTGGTGTTCGACGCAGAGACCCATGAATCCCGGATCAGCGCCGCCCATGCGTTCAACGAGCGCTGGAGCCTGCGCGCATCGCTTGGCTATCTGACAATCGGTGACGGCTTCCTCGACGCGCCAGTCGAACGGTTCCATCGTGCCTTCGGCTTTGACAATGGCGATCGCGGCCAACTGGGCACCACGGCACCGGTCATCGAGGTGCGTGACACGGGCATCACGCGCTATGCGCTCGACAAGGCGAGTTCGGGAAGTGGCCCCTTGCTGATCGACCTGACCCGCCAATGGCAACTGTCCGATCAGCATCTGTTCGGCATTGCACTCGGCGGCAAGCTCGCCACCGGCAGCGTGCGCCGCTTGACCGACAGCGACAGCAGCGATGTCTCGCTTTCCGCATTCAGCATGATGGCCTTCGGCGAACGACTGGATCTCGGCATCCGTGCCGGCATGCTGCTGCGCAGCGGCAACCATTTGCTCGAAGAGCATGCGCGTGACCAGGTGCCATTCGCCGGCATCGTGCTGCGCTATCGGCTCGGCGACAAATGGTCCGCATGGCTGCAGTCTGACGCTCACGGTGCGCTTCATCGACGACTTCCCGATTTCCTTGGCGGCACCGCCAACCAGCTCAATTTCGGCTTGAGCCGACGCCTCGGCAATGCCAGCGAGTTGCAGGTCACCCTCGCCGAGGACCTGCCAGCGCTGCATTCATCCGATGTTGCCTTGACCCTCAACTGGCGCATGCGCACGGGACAATGACCCTGCGACAATGAGTCACTGCCGCTTTACCTTTGGATTCAGGTGCGTGCACCTATCTTGTGGGCGAATCGAAATGCGCTGCCCACAGCGCCTGGAGATCAAACCCAACTTTCAAGGAGATGCTCCGTCATGCGTAACGTACTTATTGCCGCCTCGCTCCTGCTTGCCTCGTCATCGGCATTCGCGGCGTGTTCAATCGATGTCGATGGCAATGACGCCATGCAGTTCAATGTCAAGGCGATCGAGGTTCCGAGCAGCTGCAAGGACTTCACCATCAACCTGACCCATTCCGGCAAGATGGCCAAGAACGTCATGGGCCACAACGTCGTCGTGAGCAAGACCACCGACATGCAGGGCGTTGCCAATGATGGCGCCACCGCCGGCATCAACAACGAATACGTCAAGCCGGACGATGCCCGCGTGATCGCGCACTCGAAGGTCATCGGTGCCGGTGAAAAGACTGCCGTCACGTTCGAGACCAGCAAGCTGGCCGCCGACGGCAAGTATTCGTTCTTCTGCTCGTTCCCGGGTCACTGGGCGCTCATGAAGGGCACGATCACCGTCAAGTAGGCAACCATCCACGACTCGGATTCCGGGTCTTGTTATGGGACAATCCGGGGTCGCAGACAGCTCTGCGGCCCCGTAGCTCAGCTGGATAGAGCGTCCCCCTCCTAAGGGGAAGGTCGCCCGTTCGAATCGGGCCGGGGTCGCCATCCCGGCTTTGCCGGCACGGCGAGACAGCCGCTGCCGTGCCGCCGTTCCCGCCTCGACGCTTCGCAACGCAGCGATTGACCTGCATCAAGGACAGCGTGATTGTCGGGCAGGCATCATTTCTTCAGCAAATGCGCGACGCCGCCAGCCCATGCACGCCGGCGTCCCGGCCTGCCACCTGAACCTTGAAGCTGGATGACCTCCCGACCATGCGCGACAGCCGCAGCGGCAATGCTTGTCTGCAATCACCCCGCGATGAATTGAACCGCCCCGATGCCGCAGCCGGACCGCAATGGCGGGCCGGACTCGACGAGGAGTACGCCGATCTCGCCAAGCGCCTGGAAACTCTGGTCCCGTGTCTCGAGATTCCCTTGCACCTGGCCTGGATCGACGCCATCCAGCGGCTCAAGCGCGAGCGTGGCGCGCTGATCATGGCGCACAGCTACCAGTCACCCGAGATCTTCCACGGTGTCGCCGACATCACCGGCGATTCGCTGGCATTGGCCCAGGCCGCCGCCACCTGCGACAGCGACCTGATCGTCATGTGCGGCGTCAACTTCATGGCTGAAAGCACCAAGCTGCTGGCTCCGCACAAGCGCGTTCTGATCCCGGATCCCGAAGCCGGTTGTTCCCTGGCCACTTCCATCACCGCCGCCGCCGTGCGCGCCTTGCGCGCACGGCATCCGGGCGTGCCGGTGGTCAGTTATGTCAACACCACGGCCGAGGTCAAGGCTGAATCCGACGCCTGCTGCACCTCGGCCAATGCCGTGCAGATCGTCGAGGCAATGGGTACCGACAAGGTCATCTTCCTGCCTGACCGCTATCTCGGCAATTGGGTGGCGACGCAGACCCGGGTCGAACTGGTGCTGTGGAACGGCACCTGCGAAGTGCATGAGACATTCACCGGACACGAGGCGCGGCATACCCGCGAAACCTTTGGCGCAAAACTGGTCGCGCATCCCGAATGCTCGCCGGAGGTGCTTGCCGAAGCCGATTTCGTCGGCTCGACCACGGCAATGGGACGCTGGCTCGAACGCGAACAGCCGACGCGCGTGGCCATGATCACCGAGTGTTCGATGGCCGACAATTTGCGCAATCGATTTCCACGCATCGAGTTCATCAAGCCCTGCAACCTTTGTCCGCACATGAAACGCATCACCCTGCCGAACATCCACGCCTGCCTGCGTGACCTGCGCCACGAGATCCACATCGATGCGGCCGTGGCGACACGCGCCCGCGCCGCACTCGAGCGCATGCTCGCGGTGGGTCGACAGGAACACGTTTAATGCCTGCACGGGCGCCGATCGTCGTGGTTGGCAGCGGCATTGCCGGGCTGTGCACTGCGCTGGCGGCCGCGCCGCGCCCAGTCGTGCTGCTCAGTCGCAAGGCCCGTGGCACGGACAGCGCAAGCGTGCTTGCCCAGGGTGGCATCGCCGCGGCGATTGGCCCCGGTGACAGCATCGAAAGCCATGTTGCCGATACCCTGGCCGCCGGCTGCGGGCTCAACGATGTGTCGCGCGTGCGCATGCTTGCCGCCGCGGCTCCGGCGGCGATTGAATGGCTGCAAGCGCAAGGCGTGGCATTCGATCATGCCGAGGGCACCCTGAAACTCGGTCGCGAAGGCGGCCATCGTTTCGCCCGTATCGTGCACGCCGGTGGCGATGCCAGCGGAGAGCGGATCAGCGCGGCACTGTCGGCGGCGGTTGCCGTCGCCGCGCATGTCGAGTGGCGCAGCGACGTCGACGTCGATGCACTGCTCATGCAGGGCAATCGCATCAGCGGCGTGCGCATCAATGCCGGTGGACACGCGGAGTCGATCGCCAGTCCGGCCGTGGTTCTGGCAACCGGTGGCATCGGCGCCTTGTTCGCGCGCACGACCAATCCCGAGGCTGCCGAAGGTTCCGGGCTTGCCCTGGCGATTGCCGCCGGCGCGGAAGTCCGTGACCTGGAATTTGTCCAGTTCCACCCGACCGCTCTCGATCTCGACAGCCATTCCCTGCCGCTGGTCACCGAGGCACTGCGCGGTGCCGGTGCGCGACTGCTCGACCCGGACGGCAAGCCGATCATGGAAGGCTTGCATGCGCTGGCCGACCTGGCTCCGCGTGACGTGGTCGCCCGCCGTGTCTGGCAGGTGCGCAAGGAACAAGGTGCGGTAATGCTGGATGCGCGCAATCTCGATATCGACTGGCCACGGGCGTTCCCGACCGTGCTCGCCACCTGCCTGCGGCATGGCCTTGATCCGCGCCGCATGGCGATTCCGGTGACTGCCGCCGCGCATTTCCACATGGGCGGCATCCGTACCGATGGCGATGGCCGCAGCAGTATTGGAGGCCTGTACGCCGTCGGTGAAGTCGCCTGCAACGGCCTGCACGGCGCCAATCGCCTGGCCAGCAATTCACTGCTTGAGTGTGTGGTCACCGGTCGTCGTCTCGGCACACACCTGGGCGCTTGCATGGATTCCGAGGCCATTGAAGGCAGAACGCAGGCAATGGCAATTGGCAGCGGTCTCGATGCTGCTGAACTGAGCCTGCTGGGTGACACGCTGTGGCGCACGGCAGGCCCGTTGCGTTGCGGCGCGGGCCTGGCCGAAGGTCTGCGCATGCTGGAGCCCCTGCTTGCCCGCGGCTGGCAGGCGCGTCTCGCTTGCCAACTGTTGCTGGCGGCCAGCAAGCGTGCGCACAGCATCGGCGCGCATTGGCGTGAGGATGCCGAAAACGCGGTCAGCGTCGCCGCACCCATCGCCGCCTGAGCCAGGGAGCGTCCCGCCATGGCAAGCGGCCCGCACGAACTGCACGATGCCAAAGCGTGCAGCCATCTGATCCTGTATGTGGCGGACCAGGCCCGCAGCACGCAGTTTTACCAAAGCGTGCTGGGCGCGCCGCGTCTCGATGTTCCCGGCATGAGCGAATTCGACTTGCCCGGAGGCGCCGTGCTCGGCCTCATGCCGGAAGCCGGGATCCGCAGGCTGCTGGGTCCCGTCCTGCCCGATCCGGCGGCCGCGCAAGGGATACCGCGCGCCGAGCTTTACCTGCTGGTGGCCAATGCCACGGAGTTGCACCAACGCGCCCTCGCCGCTGGCGCAGTCGAGCTGAGTCCGCTGTCCTTGCGCGACTGGGGCCATCGTGTTGCCTATGCGCTGGATGCCGATGGCCACGTGCTCGCCTTCGCCTCACTGCCTGTTTGAATCCGGGCGCGATGTTCACGCGCCCGCTGCTGATGCACGTCAAGGCGGAAGTTGCGCCACGCACGCACACTGCCGCGCAGCGGTCCGCCGGTATGGGTGCCAGATCACTTGTCGAACGCTGATTCCGATACGACCATGGCTTATCACGACCTGCGCGCCTTCCTCGAACGACTTGAACTGAACAAGGCGCTGCTGCACGTCAGCGATGCAGTCGATCCGGTGCTTGAAAGCACGGCTTTGTGCCTGCGTTCGCTGCGTGCCGAAGGCCCGGCACTGATGTTTGATTCGATGATCGGCTCGCCGCACGCGATGCTCGGCAACCTGTTTGGCCACCGCAAGCGCATCGAAGCGGCGCTGGCCGGACGCCCGCTGTCCTCCTTGCGCGAGCTAGGCGAATTGCTGGCATCGATCAAGGAACCGCGCTGGCCATCCAGCCTGCGCGGGGCGCTGTCAACCTGGCCGGAGCTGGCGCAACTGGCGCATGTCGCCCCGCGCACGCTCAAGGATGCCGCCTTCCTCGATGAGGTCGTGCATGCCGACGAGGTCGACCTGTCGCGCCTGCCGATCCAGAAATGCTGGCCGGGAGACGTCGATCGCCTGATCACGCTTGGCATGGTCATCACGCGCGGCACGCGACAGCCACGACAGAACATCGGCATCTACCGGCAGCAGCCGATTGCGCGCAATCGCGTGATCATGCGCTGGCTGCCGCATCGCGGCGGCGCGCTCGACTACGCGGACTGGTGCCGGGCGCATCCGCAGCAGCCATTCCCGATCATGGTTGCGATCGGCGCCGATCCGGCGACCTTGCTCGCCGCCGTCGCGCCGGTGCCGGACACCTTGTCGGAATACGAATTTGCCGGCTTGTTGCGCGGCGAGCGCACGCGCATCTGGCACAGCGCGCTGACCGGACTGGATGCGCCGGCGGGGGCGGAAATCCTCCTCGAAGGCTTCATCCATCCCGGCGATGTCGCGCTGGAAGGGCCATTTGGCGACCACACCGGTTACTACAACGCGCAAGCGGAGTTTCCGGTGATGACCATCGAGCGCATGTCGCTGCGCCGCAATGCCATTTACCACGGCAGCTACATGGGCCGTGCGCCATTTGATGAACCCTCGGTGCTGGCTTTGGCGCTGAACGATCTGTTCGTGCCGATCCTGCGCCGCGTGTTTCCCGAGATCGTCGATTTCCACCTGCCCGCAGCGGCCTGTTCGTATCGCCTCGCCGTGGTTTCCATCCGCAAGCAGTACGCGGGACACGCGCGCCGCGTGATGATGGGCATCTGGTCGTACCTGCGCCAGTTCACCTACACCAAGTTCGTCATCATCACCGACGAGGACATCGATGTTCGCGACTGGTCACAGGTGCTGTGGGCGTTGTCGACACGGGTCGACCCGGCCCGCGACAGCATGCTGGTCGAAGGCACGCCAATCGACTATCTCGATTTCGCCGGCCCGGTCGCCGGCATCGGCTCGAAACTCGGCATCGATGCCACCAACAAATGGCCAGGTGAAACCAGCCGCACCTGGAGCCAGCCGATCCAGCCCGATGCGGCGGTCGACAAGCGCGTCGAGGCGCTGTGGCAGCGCCTCATGCAGGCCTGATGCGTGGCGAGCCACTCAGTCTTCGCGGTGCACGACCGCGTTGATCTCGCCCTCCGCCGACAGCGAGTTGGAGATCAGGCAAGTCTTTTTTGCCTTGAGCAAGGCCTTCAGCGCCGCTTCCTCATCCGTGCCGGGCGGGACGTGCAGATCCACGCGCATGCTGTAGTGGGTGAAACGGGTCACGCCATCGACGCGATCGAGCTTGGCTTCCACGTTGCAGCCGATGCGTGTCCAGGCGAGTCCGCCAACGCGGGCAATCGCGCGAAAGCTGAGCAGGTAGCAATCGGCGATTGCACCCACCAGCAAGGTCTCCGGCGACCAGGCATTGCCCGGGCCGCCGAATTCGGCCGGTGGCCAGCTCTGCAGCGCATCGAGGCCGGCCGAGGTCAGGGTCACCGCGCCCTCGCGTGCGGCATTCCCGGCAACACGGTAGATATGTGGAAATGCTTGCATGTTTGTGCTCCGCATGGATGGATGAAAGGCCTGCCTACGCTATCGGCAGCGCCGGCGACCCGGGCTGATCCAGGTCAAGCTCCGCAGCAAAGGGCCGCGGCAGCGCTGCTAGAATCGTCTCCGGCACAGCTGTACGGAAATCGGTGAAAACAATGCATGAGAGTGATCTTGGCGACCTGCGTGAACAGGCGGAACGTGCATCGCGACAAGCACGTGCGCCCTACTCCGGATTGTTTGTCGGTGCAGCATTGCGCTCGGCCAGTGGTCAGATCCATCGCGGCTGCAATGTCGAGAACGGTGCCTTGCCGCTGGGCAGTTGTGCCGAGCGCGGGGCGATCGCCGCCGCCGTGCTGGCCGAAGGCCCGGATTTCGGACTGGTCGAAATCGCCGTGGTGGCGAAGACGGCCGATGGCACCGTGCAAGCGGTTTCACCCTGCGGCGCGTGTCGCCAGTTGATCGCCGAATCCGGCCCGGCCGCCCGCATCGGCTTCCATTCCACCAACAACGCCTGGGTCATCGCCACCAGCGCCGAGTTGCTCCCCTACGCCTTTGTCCTGCCGGAATCCTGAGCTTCGTCTTCCCGCCTCAGCAAGCTTTCCAGCGCCAGTTCCGCCATGCGTGCGAGGCCATGTTCGCGCTGGTCGGCGGCCATGTGCTCATCGCGCTGCAGGTGGTCCGTCATCGTCAGTACCGAAAGTGCCTGGATGTTCTCGCGCATGGCCACGCCGTACAGCCCGGCCGATTCCATTTCAATGCCGCAAATGTGATGCCGCGCCAGCAGCGGCAGGATGTTGGCGTCACCATCGTAGAAGCAGTCGGTACTGAACACATGGGCAACGCGCACGGCCATGCTGCTGCGTCGGGCCTGTTCGTGCACGGCCTGCAGCAAGGCGAAATCCGCGCACGCGGCCAGGTCATGGCCACCGAAATGCAGGCGATTGAAAGCGGAATCGGTGGAAGCTGACTGCGCGAGCAGCAAGTCGCCGATGGCGACATCGCCAATGCCGCCGCAAGTGCCGACGCGCACGATGCGCCTGACCCGGTAGCTGCGTGCCAGCTCGGTGGCGTAGATCGCGCACGAGGGAATGCCCATGCCGCTGCCCATGATCGTCACCGGCATGCCGCGATAACTGCCGGTGAAGGCGAGCATGTTGCGGCGCGCGCTGACCTCGCTGCAGTCATCCAGGAACATCTTGGCGATATGCCGGGCGCGCAGGGGATCGCCTGGCAACAGCACGGTTGGCGCGATGCTGCCGAGCTCGGCGGCGATATGCGTGGTACTCATGCAGGTGTCTCGCTGATTCGACGCAGGAAGCTGTGGCCTTCGGCAAGCGCGGGCAGGCCCAGATGGCTGGCCATGCTCTGGCCAATGTCGGCAAAGCTGTCACGTCGGCCAATCGCGCGGGCGGCAATGCCCGGCCCCGAAGCCAGCACCGGAATGCATTCGCGGGTGTGGTCGCTGCCGGGGAAGGTCGGATCACAACCGTGGTCGGCACTGAGCACGAGCAGGTCGTTGCGACGCAAGCGGCGACGCAGGCGCCACAGGCGCACGTCGAACGCTTCCAGCGCGCCGGCATAGCCGAAGACATCGCGCCGATGCCCGTAGACACTGTCGAAATCGACGAAGTTGGTCGCGATCATGCTGCCATTGCGAGCCTCGTCCATGGCCAGCAGGGTGGCATCGAACAAGGCGTCGTGGCCATTGGCATGCACACTCCGGCTGATGCCGCGCGCGGCGAAAATATCCGAGATCTTGCCGATTGCGATCACCTCGTTGCCGCTTTCGACGACGGCATCGAGCAAGGTCGGTGCCGGAGGCGGCAGCGAGTAGTCGTGGCGATTGCCGGTGCGCTTGAAGTCATCCGCCGAACGGCCGACAAACGGGCGTGCGATGACGCGGGCGATATTGAATGGGGCGAGCAGGCGGCGGGCTATCTCGCACACCGCATACAGGCGTCCAAGTCCGAAGCGGTGTTCGTGGGCGGCGATCTGCATCACCGAGTCGGCCGAGGTGTAGACGATCGGACAACCGCTGTCGAGATGCTGCTCGCCAAGACGCTTGAGGATTTCGGTTCCCGAGGCATGGCAGTTGCCGAGCACGCCCGGCAGGCCGGCTTCCTCGATCAGGGCCTGCAGCAATTGCGGGGGGAAGCTGTTCTCGGCGTTTTCAAAATGTCCAAAAGGTTGGCTGACGATGACCCCGGCGGTTTCCCAGTGACCGGACGGTGTGTCCTTGCCGGCAGCGCGCTCGCAGGCAAAGCCCCACACGCCTTCCGGCACCGGCAGATCGGCAAAGCCTGCCGCCACCCGGCCTTGCGCGGCGGCATGCGCATGCGGCAGGCCGAGACGACTTAGGTTCGGCAAGCGCAACGGTCCGCGCGCTGCGGTGGCACAGGCGGCGGCAATATGACCGAACGTATCCGCACCCTGGTCGCCCCAATCCGCAGCATCCGGTGCCGCGCCGACGCCCAGTGAATCAAGCACGAGCCAGATGACCCGGCTCATGCCCGCACTCCTGGCCGATGCCAGCGCAGCAGCGGTGGCAGCGCAGGTGCTTCCTCATCGATGCGGAATGCGCCCAGCACGCGCTCGGCGACCGACTCGGCCATTGCCGGCGTGCGCGCATGGACGATCGCCAAAGGCTGCCCCGCGGAAACCGTTGCGCCAAGATCGAGCACGGCGGACAACCCCACGGCGTGGTCGATTGCCTGCCCGGCCTGGCTGCGCCCGCCGCCCAGCGCCACCACGATCTCGCCAAGTCCACGCACATCGATTTGGCCGACAAATCCGGCGCGCCTTGCATGGATGGCCTGTTGCACCGGCGCCTGCGGCAACCAGGCATCGATATCCGCAAACAGTGAACGCGGCCCGCCCAGCCCAGCCACCATGCGCTCGAAGCGTTCGGCCGCCGCTCCTGATTCAAGGGCGCGCAGGATCGCGCCGCGCGCCGTGTCCTCGTCGCTGGCGAGTCCGCCCATCTGCAGCAAGGCCGCGGACAAGGCGATGCTCAACTCGAGCAGGCGCGCACCACCGCCGCGTCCGCTCAACAGATCAAGCACCTCGCGCAGTTCAAGCGCATTGCCGGCACTGTTGCCGAGCACCTGGTGCATGTCGCTGATGGCCGCGCGCACCTGCATGCCGCTGCCTGCCGCCGCATCCAGCAGGCGATCGGCCAGATCCCGCGCCGCGTCTTCATGTGCAAGCTGGGCGCCGCTGCCGACCTTGACATCAAGCACCAGCGCCTGCGCACCACCGGCCAGCTTCTTGGAAAGGATTGATGCAACCATCAAGGCCGGCACATCGACCGTTGCGGTGACATCACGCACCGCATACAGGCGACGATCGGCGGGTGCCAATGCATCGCTTTGACCGACAATCACGCAGCCCGCATCGGCCAGCACGGCGCGCATGCGCGCATCGACCGGATTGATCGTGTAGCCGGGAATGCTTTCGAGTTTGTCGAGGGTGCCGCCGGTATGGCCGAGGCCACGTCCGGAAATCATGGGCACGTAGGCACCGCAAGCGGCCAGCAAGGGTGCCAGCAGCAAGCTCGTGCAATCGCCCACCCCGCCGGTCGAATGCTTGTCGAGCAGTGGTCCGGGCAGATCGTCCCAGCGCAGGCGTGATCCGGAATCGCACAGGGCGAGGGTCAGCGCGCGGGTTTCCCCGGCGTCCATGCCACGCCAGGCCACGCTCATGGCAAATGCGGCAATCTGCGCATCGCACCATGAGCCATCGGCAATGCCGTTGGCGATCGCCTGCACTTGCCGCGCGTCGAGGCGTTGGCCTTCGCGCTTGTGGCGTATCAGCGCCGCCGCATCGGCAGCCATCACGAAGTCGCGGGAATCGCTGCCAGCAGCTCGCCAAACAGGCTGCTGGCGCCAATGCGGAAATGCCTGGCCGTCACCCACGATGGGCCGAACTTGTCCGTGGCCTGGGCCAGGTAGGCCTCGGCCTGCTGCAGCGTGCGGATGCCCCCGGCAACCTTGATCCCGCACTCGCCGCCATGCTCGGCGATCGCATCGAGCATGAGCGCGCTGGCTTCAAGCGTGGCATTGACCGCGACCTTGCCGGTGGAGGTCTTCAGGAAATCGACGCCTTCCGCAAGGCCCAGCGCGCACGCGGCACGGATGCGTTGCGGGGTCTGCAGGATGCCGGTTTCGAGGATCAGTTTGAGGGCGATGCCAGTGACACAGATCTCGCGAACGGCGGCGACCAGGCGCTGCGCGGCGAGGCGGTCGTCCGCCGTGTCGAGACTGCGCGGCAGCACCAGGTCGATCTCGTCGGCACCGGCGGCAATTGCACGCCGGGTTTCGCGCATCGCGCGTTCGCGATTCGACGAGCCATCCGGGAAATTGACCACCGTTGCAATGGCGACACCACTGCCACGCAAGGCGCGTGCGGCGGTGCTGACGTGCTCCGGATAGACGCACACTGCCGCCGGAACGCCATGCGCGGTTCGCGCCGACGCACACAGGTCCTCGATCTGTTGCGGCGTGTCGTCTTCGCCGAGGCTGGTCAGATCGAGCAGCGGCAACAGGCGCAGGGCAAGTGCGCCGCGTGCTTCGCTGTCTGCCGATGCCTGCGTTTCGATGGCCATGCTCACCGTCGCATTCCTCCATTCCAGTGCTGGAATCTAGGCTGCGCAGGCAGCCGCTGCCTTGACCTGCGGCAAGCCCTGGCCAGAATCCCGGCTGGCCTGATCCGGATCAAGGCAAGGCATGAACCTGTCGTCGATCATGCCGCGGCACACTGGAGTACCCACCATGCAACTGGTTTGTCCGGCCGGCAATCTGCCGGCGCTGATGGCTGCGATCGACAACGGTGCCGACGCGGTCTATGTCGGCTTTCGCGACCAGACCAATGCGCGCGCGTTTCCGGGCCTCAATTTCTCCGACGACGACCTGCGCCGTGGCATTGCCTATGCGCAGCAGCATCGCCGCAAGGTCTACCTGGCCCTGAACACCTATCCCGAGAGTGCGCGCATGAGCGAGTGGCACTCGGCGGTGGATCGTGCCGCCGACATCGGTGCCAGCGCCATCATTGCCGCGGACATGGCCGTGCTCGACTATGCCGCACGGCGTCATGCGGATCTGCCCCGGCATCTGTCCGTGCAAGGCTCGGCGACCACGCAGGCGGCGTTGCGCTATTACCACGAGCGTTTCGGCATCGCCCGTGCCGTGCTGCCGCGGGTGCTCTCGCTGCAACAGGTCGAACGCCTGTGCGCGGCGACGCCGGTGCCGCTGGAAGTGTTCGCCTTCGGCAGCCTGTGCATCATGGTCGAGGGACGCTGCCAGTTGTCGAGCTATGTCACCGGCGCATCACCGAACCGCCATGGCGTCTGCTCGCCGGCACGCTTCGTCAAGTGGGAGGAACAGAGTGATGGCAGCCGCACGGTGCGCTTGAATGGCGTGCTCATGGATCGCTACGGAGAAGGCGAAGCGGCCGGCTACCCGACCGTGTGCAAGGGTCGTTTCGATGTCGGCGGCGAGGTCTTCCATGCGCTCGAGGAGCCGACCAGTCTGAACACGCTCGGCCTCTTGCCGCAGCTTGCCCGCGCCGGCGTGGTCGCGCTGAAGATCGAGGGCCGCCAGCGCGGTGCCGCCTATGTCGCCAGTGTCGCCCGCGTCTGGCGACGCGCCATCGACGAGCACAAGGCGGCGGCGCAGGAATGGTCGCTGCGCCCGGAATGGCAGAACGAGCTTTCCGCGCATGCCGAAGGCCACCAGACCACGCTTGGACCCTATCACCGCAGTTGGCATTGAACATGAAACTGAGTCTCGGACCCCTGCAGTATTTCTGGCCACGCGAACAGGTGCTGGCCTTCTATCGGCAGACGCGCGACTGGCCGCTGGACATCGTCTATCTGGGCGAGACCGTGTGCAGCAAGCGCCGCGAACTCGGCACCCGCGACTGGATCGCCCTGGCCGAGGAACTGGCCGCGGATGGTCGTGAAATCGTGCTTTCCGGGCTGGCCCTGCTGGAAGCGGAATCAGAACTCGGTGCCTTGCAGCGGATCATCCGCAATGGCCATTTCACGGTCGAGGCCAACGACATGTCGGCGGTGCAGTTGTGCCGCGAGAACGGCGTGCGCTTTGTCGGCGGGCCCACGCTCAATATCTACAATGCACGGACCCTGCAATTGCTGCGCGAGGATGGTTTGTACCGCCTTGCCCTTGGCGTCGAGCAGGGCCGCGAACAGCTGCGCGCACTCGATGAACAGACCCGTGCCGCTGGCGAGACCCTGCCCGAGCTAGAAATCATCGCCTGGGGCCGCCTGCCGCTGTCCTATTCGGCGCGCTGCTTCACCGCGCGGGCGCTGGACGTGGCCAAGGACCAGTGCGGCTTCCGCTGCATCGAACACCCCGACGGCCTGCCCCTGGCCACCCGCGAAGAGCAGCCGTTCCTGACCATCAACGGCATCCAGATCCAGAGCCACGAAGTGTTCGACCTGTGTCCGGAATTGCCCGAACTGCGCGAGGCCGGCATCGACATCCTGCGCCTGTATCCGCAGGTCGGCGACATGGCCGCCATCGTCAACTACTTTGACGCCTCGCGTCGCGGCGAAGTGCCGGTCGAACGTCGCGGTGCGCGCAATGGTTACTGGGAAGGCAGCGCCGGCATGGAATCGGTCAACGCGACCACGCCCGTCTGATCGCCAGCCGCGCCAGGAAAACCGGCGCGGGTCGATGCGCGCCGGGGAATGCTGCTCAGCGTGCGCGCGGTTGGCCGTTGCGGCGTCGATGGTAGGCACCGCGTGCCGCTGCGGCGATGCCGGCAAATCGATGCAGGGCAATGCGCAAGCCCAGCGGCACGTCTTCCCACGGCAACTGGTCGAGCAGGTTGCGCGCGGTCAGGCCGAGTTCGGTATCACCGGTGACCAGCAGACGGCGCTGGAAAAACAGGGTATCGGCATCTTCGCGGCGACTGGCCAACAGCAGCAGGTCGGTGGCGCTGCCCTTGACGGTTGCTTCGGCGGCCTCGCCCGGCGGACAAACCTGCAGGCGTGCTTGCGCATCGATGCGCAGCACCCAGCGCAGGTCCAGGTCACTCACTTCGATACCGATGCGACGACCATGCAGCAGGTCGAGCGAGCCACTGCGGATGGGCGCGGCAAGCACATGGCGCAAGGCTGATTCCAGTGCGCGCGCGACCAGGCGATCGGGAATGACCCGCAGCAGCGGCGCCAGCCGTGTCGGTGGCGGCAACAAGCCGAGGCAACGGGTCATGACGGGATGCAGGTCGGGATCGATCATCGTGGTCGGCAGCATAGCGGTGCTCGGTGCGGGTATGGACTGATCTGGGTCATGCGCAAGCAGGAATCCGGGTTGCTGCCCGCGCGCAATGCATTGCTGCGCACAGGCGTCATCGATGAGCAGTTCGATCAGGCGCTCGACGCTGGCGGCAGGCAATCCCAGCTTGCCTCCAAGGCGCTGCGCCCGCGCATGCACTTCGGCCTCGCGGACCGGATCTCGCATTGGCGCGCCGCTGTCCTGCTTGATGCGCGCTGCTGCGGCGACCAGCCGTCGCCGCCCGGCCATCCACCAGAGCAATTGGTCGTCGACGCGGTCAATCAGGCGACGGATCGGAACCAGGGCTCCGCGTCGCAACTCACGCAACAGTGTCGGCATCGACATCCGCTCCCATTGATGGATCGCCCTGCAAGGCGCGCGCACGCGGCACCACGGCGCGCAGGTACACCTCACGCGCCTGGGCCTGGTCGAAATCCGCATGCTTGCGTTTCTTCACGCCGCAATCCGACAGCAGCACATGCTCTCCGGCAATCACGCCTGCCTGGCCCAGGCACGCCGCTGCGCAGGCCAGCACGCAACCATCCAGGGCAATGATCGGTCGGCCACTTTGTGCCGTTTGCACCAGGCCGGTGACGCCACCGCCGACCCCGGCAATGCACGACATTTCCGCCAGGCCTTCGCGATCCAGCCACAGCGCCATCTGGTTGGCCATCTGCGCGGCACTGGAACAGCCCGAGCAGGAGTAGACCAGGGGTGGCTTGCTGCACGTGCGCCGCGCCGTCATGGGCAACTCCGTACACGCCCTGGTGAATGGCAGGCAAGGTGGCGCTTGGCAAAATCAGGATTGCGCATATCCGCGCAGTACATCTGCATGCGCACAGCCGCGCCCTGATGCAGGTCAAGCCACGCCAATCAAGCCGGATTCAACTGGCAATGGCCGCCACGGAGCACGAAGCCGCCGTTCCTGTCATCCCCCTTCAGTCGTCTCGATGAGGACGCGCGGCTGACGTAAAATCACGGATCGGCGGCACCATCTATGCTGCCCCAACCAATCTGGAAATCCCGTGCCCCTATCGCGCAGTTGCCAGTTCGGCCCGTTGCCGCGGGCTTGGGCGCGCAGCCAATCCGGGCGTGTCCATTGAACGAGAACCGATCTTGAGCACGCCACTGGATCGCCGCGGCCTGCTCGCGGCCACGGCTGCCTTCGTCATCTGGGGGTTGATGCCGCTGTACTGGCACCTGCTGAAATCGGTGCCCTCGTTGCAGATCATTGCCCATCGCATCCTCTGGAGCGCCGTGCTGGTGGCCGGCTGGCTGTACTGGCGCCAAGGTCGCGGCTGGCTGCGGGCAACCCTGCACCATCCCCGCGCAGCCGGCATGCTGGCGTTGTCGGGCATGTTCATCGCCTTCAACTGGGGCTTGTATATCTGGGCGGTCAATGCCGGCCACGTGGTCGAAACCAGCCTCGGCTATTTCATCAACCCCCTGCTCAATGTCGTCCTCGGCGTTGCCTTGCTCGGCGAACGCCTGAATCGCGTGCAGTGGCTGTCGGTGGCGATCGCCGCGGCGGGCGTGCTGTGGCTCACCTTCAACTACGGCAGCTTTCCCTGGATCGCCATCGCCCTGGCCTGCTCCTTCGGCGTGTATGGGCTGATCCGCAAGATCGTCGCCGTGCCTCCGGTACAGGGCCTCGGTGTCGAGAGCCTCTATCTCGTATTGCCGGCAGTCGCCTTCCTGCTGTGGAGCGAAATCAATGGCCAGGGCGGCTTTGCCACGGCGCAGTCAGCTCGTGGTTGGGGAATGACCGTCGCCGGCTTGCTGGTCTTTGGCGGCGCGCTCACCGCGGTCCCGCTGATCGCCTTTGCCGATGCCGTGCAGCGCATCCCGTTCTCGATGGTCGGCCTCATGCAATACATCGCGCCGACCCTGCAACTGCTCTGCGGCGTGCTGGTCTTTGGCGAGCCCTTCGGCAGCGAACGCATGATCGGATTCGCCCTGATCTGGATTGCCCTGGCGATCTTCGCCGCGGACGGACTGCTGCGCTCGCGACGGCGGACGAATGTGCCGGCGAGCTGATCGCGGCGGTTTCCTGCCCGGCCGCACGGCACAGGTCAATGCTGAGCTTGCCAAAGCCCGTGGCGAGTTTGCGACCGACGGGAATCCGCAGCGCGGGTTGCATCACGCGGAATGCGTGCGCTGATCCAGCTCGTGGTGGATCAAGACGACGCACTGCGAGGCGAACAGCATCTTCGGGCCGAGGGTGATCTTCTTCGCGCCGAGGCGTTCGAGGCTGTGGAAAGTCTTTTTCGGCATCGGGATATGGTCGGTCAGCAGGAAACAGGGATTGCCCTCGAAGGCCTGCTCGCGGATCGAGGTGCCTTTGCGATCCATCACGAACAACTGATGCCCGACGGCCAGTTCCTGTACCAGCCGCTCGAAGCTGATGGTGCGCACGCTGACACCCGTCTCGACCGGCCGCTCCTCTTCCTTGCCCATGCCGCCGGAAACATCCAGCGCCCCGGCAATCTTGCCCAGCAGCGCCTGCTCGTGGAAGCCGCCGATATCGTGCATGGCATTGGCATCGAAACGGATCGTCCGCGAGAAATCGCGGGTGCTCTCCAACACCAGGTACACGATCACGTCGGCTCGATGCGACTGCGCGACAAAGATCGCATTCATCAGCGTATGCGCCAGGATTTCGACATGCGCGTCCTTGCCTACCGAAGCCAGCAACGTCTGGCTGTCCGTAGGTGCCGCTCGCGCCCGCAATACGAAAGTCCGCATGGATATCGCCACCCTGTGCTCGCCGCCGCCCGCAAGCAGGCGTGCCATCCCTGTATTGTCCACCAGATTCGGAGTCGATGACCGGCCTCATCTGCGCGGATACGCTCGACACAGGCGAAGCTTCCAAGGTGCCAGGCACTTGAAGTCGTCCGCTAAAGCTTGACACTTAAGGAACTTGTTCTTATCGTGTGCACGTGTGCACGTGTGCACGTGTGCACGTGTGCACGTGTGCACGTGCTCACATGTTAATGAGCAATGCAAATCAATGGCATGATGCCAATGACTGCCCCCAACATCGAAGGCTGAACCAATGCCAATATTTCATCGGATTTTTGCAATAGCCATCATTTCCATGGCGCTTTCCCCTAGCTATGGCTTCGCCTCGCGCAACGCTTACCGTTGCAATGGCTGCAATCCCATTCAGTACGAGGATGCCGCAGTGGCGCCGCAGGAAATAGGCATTCGCTACGTCTATGACTTCATCAACGGGAATATCAGCAAATATCAGGTAAGCCGTGAGCCGAACGGTCATGGATTCAGCTACTACGCTGAACAGTTATCGATCAATACAGCCGAACAAGCTTACTTCGACTCGGCAGCGACGGCCTGGAACAGCAACGGCTCATCTCTGAAATCCATGGCCTATGTCAATGTCAGCCCTACGTTCCCGGGATCTTCAGTGGTGAGCCCGAGTGCGAGCGCATACGACATTGTGCGCACGAGCGCAATGCAGAACAACATCACTGATTGGATGCAGGGCGCAGCGATCACGTCCCCACAGTCGCAATTTGAACAAAGAATCAAAGATCTTATTAATGCTATCAAACAGTCGCCCGCGAATATCGTATTCGACGAGTCTGATACATCTCAATTAACCATTACATTTATATTCAGCAATGGCCATAAGGTGACATTCGTAATGAAGAAAGGATCGGCAGTTGTAATGACCGATGCCGTCGACGGCAACAACAACACCATTCCGGTTTCAGCCGGTGCGCTGAATGGGCGCACGTACATTTTCAGCGGGGGAGATGGGCACGATATGAACAGGTTTCGCACCCACATCGAGATGTTGGGAGCCACCTTCGACAATATCTGCAACGGCTTCATTATAGCTTGCGTGACGGCTTCAGGGGTACAAACATGCCACTCCGCATCTAAGTGCTAAGATATGCATAAGAGCACATATGCTCATCAATTGGCTCAACCCATGGCCTGGATTCATGGGTTTGATATGCATGGACATATGCATCATTTCGATGATGGTCTTGGTGAGGCATCCTGAGCCGGGCTTCCGCGACAGAGCCGCAGAAGCCCGAATTCATCGCGGATGTTCGCGCCGATCGAAGTGGAGGCAGCAAGGATTTCACATATCCAGCATGGCCTCGCGAATCACCACGGCCTGGTTTTCCGTTTCGCTTTTCGCACCATAGACAAGCGTGATCTCGCTCCCGCTGGCGGCGTGCAGCAATTCACCGAGCCGCGCCTGCTGCTGCGCTTCATTGAGCCAGGCGCGATAGCGTCGGCGAAACTCGTCCCATCGCTCCGGCTTGTGGCCAAACCACTTGATCAACGCGGCGTCGGGGGCGAGGTCCTTTGCCCACTCGTCCAGCTTGAGCGTATCCCGGCTGCGACCACGCGGCCAGAAGTGATCGACGAGGACGCGGTAGCCATCCCCTGCGCCGGGTTCCTCGTAGGCGCGTTGCAGGTGGATCGCGGGTAATCGGTGTCCGCTTTTTCTGCTCATCTCGATTCCTCCTTGTTTCTGGCCAATACCGTGTGAACTTGCCGACGCAGGTTCGGCAACAGTTCCGCCTCGAACCATGGATTGCGCAGGAACCAGGCGATATTGCGTGGCGAGGGATGCGGCAACGGGATCATCGCCGGCGCGAATTGCGCGTGGGCGGCAACGGTTGCACCGACACCGCCCGCCGCAGCCTTGCCGAGAAAGTGGCGTTGCGCGTACTGGCCGACCAGCAGGGTCAGTTCGATGTCCGGCAAGCTGGCCAGCAGGCGATCGAGCCAGAGTTCGGCGCATTCACGCCGTGGCGGCAGGTCGCCGCTGGCCGCCTTGCCGGGATAGCAGAAACCCATCGGGATGATGGCGACGCGTTCGGCGTCGTAAAAAGTCGCCTTGTCGATGCCGATCCAGGTGCGCAGGCGTTCGCCGCTGGCATCGTCCCAGGGAATACCACTGGCGTGGACGCGGGCACCGGGTGCCTGGCCGACGATCAGCAGCCGCGCGTTGGCTCCCGCTTGCACGATCGGGCGTGGCTCGTGCGCGAGCTGCGCCGCGCAGGCGCGGCAGGCGCGCACGACCTTGAGCAGGGAATTGAGGTCTTTGTGGGTCATGGTGTGTGCGCACATCTCGCGCGCCAGCAGCAAAATGGGGACGAAAACGCCTGATTCACGGGGTGCGGGCATGTTTCGGTCACTGCCATGCCCTTGCCCGTCACCCACCGCGGTTTCGGCCTTCGAGGTGAAACCGCAACAACGCGGATCCCGGCGTCCCAAGGGGTGCCCGCAGCGGCTCCGTCCATGGCGAGCAGGTTTTAGTCGGGGCGCATATGCCTTATCCTGTGCGGCTGCGTGGACCCGTATTCCCGGGAATGCCAGGGCTCGGCCTGTCCATGCCCGTTCCCGCTCGACGGTCACCGGCATAGCTGCCTGATCCTTGTGCATGCACTGCCAAAACCACATTCCCTGCGCGACGCCATCAGCGCGCAACCCGCTCAAACCCAAATTGGAGATTCCATGTCCACTGCCATTCTCGACGCGCTCGGCCTGAGCAAGACCAATTCCGGCAGTTACCTCGGCCAGGGCGAATGGTCGAAGACCACGGATGCCGGCCTCATCCAGTCAATCAATCCGGCGAGCAACGAAGTGATTGCCGAAGTGCACGCCTCGAACCAGGCCGACTACGACCTCATCATGAAGCGCGCGCAAGCCGCATTCGCGATCTGGCGGACGACGCCGGCACCGATTCGTGGCGAAGCCGTGCGCCTGTGTGGCGAAGCGCTGCGCAAGCACAAGGATGCGCTGGGCTCGCTGGTCTCGCTGGAGATGGGCAAGATCAAGCCGGAAGGCGACGGCGAAGTGCAGGAAATGATCGACATCGCCGATTTCGCGGTCGGCCAGTCGCGCATGTTGTACGGCTACACCATGCATTCCGAGCGTCCCGGCCATCGCATGTACGACCAGTGGCATCCGCTCGGCCTGGTCGGCATCATCAGTGCGTTCAATTTCCCGGTTGCGGTGTGGGCGTGGAATGCGTTCCTCGCCGCCATCTGCGGCGATATCTGCATCTGGAAGCCCTCGCCGAAAACGCCGCTGACGGCAATCGCGGCGATGAGGATCTGCAACGAGGCATTGAAGAATGCCGGCTTCCCGGACTTGTTCTTCCTCTTCAACGATGCCGGTACCGACCTGGCCAAGGCTTTTGTCGATGACCGCCGCGTTGCGCTGGTCAGCTTCACCGGCTCGACCAAGGTCGGTCGCCATGTCGGCGAGCGCGTGTCGATGCGCATGGGCCGCAGCCTGCTCGAACTGGGCGGCAACAACGCCATGATCGTCGACGACACGGCTGATCTGAAACTGGCCCTGCCGGCAATCGTGTTCGGCGCGGTCGGTACCGCCGGCCAGCGTTGCACGACGACGCGCCGCCTGCTCGTGCATGAATCCATCCATGACGATGTCGTCGCCTCCGTGGTCAAGGCCTACAAGCAGGTCGAAGGCAAGATCGGCGATCCAACCGACGCAAAAACGCTGATGGGCCCGCTGAACAGCCCGGAAGCGGTCAAGCAGTTCCTCGCTGCCATCGACAAGGCCAAGGCCGCCGGCGGCACCGTGGCCACGGGCGGCACGGCCAAGGCCGGCAAGGGCAACTTCGTCTTGCCGACCGTCATCACCGGGCTCAAGAACAGCGACGAGGTCGTTCAGACCGAAACCTTCGCGCCGATCCTCTACGTGATGAAGTTCAAGACGCTTGATGAAGCCATCGCCATGCACAACGACGTGCCGCAAGGCTTGTCATCGGCGATCTTCACGCAGAACGTCAAGCATGCCGAGCGCTTCCTGTCTTCGGTCGGCTCGGACTGCGGCATCGCCAACGTCAATATCGGCACGTCCGGTGCGGAAATCGGCGGTGCCTTCGGTGGCGAGAAGGAAACTGGCGGCGGCCGCGAATCGGGATCGGATGCGTGGAAGGTTTACATGCGCCGACAGACCAACACGATCAACTACTCCGACGAGTTGCCACTGGCCCAGGGCATCAAGTTCGAGTTCTGATTGCGCAGCGGCGTGATTGGCGGAATTGGACCGGTCGCCGTGGCGGCCGGTTCCTGCTGCCATGATCCGCATCCCACGCGGACCAGCCCTGCCCGGCCGCCTGCTGCGGTTAGTTAGACTGTGCGTCTGGAGCAAGCCATGAACCAACCCATGCGAACCAGCGGCACCGCAATCGCCAGCCTGATTTTCGGCATCGTCGCCTGGTTTGGCCTGCCCATCATCGGCGCGCTGGTCGCGGTCATCTGCGGCCATATCGCGCGTGGGGAAATCCGCCGCATGCCGCCCGGCACCATCGAAGGCGACGGCATGGCCATTGCCGGGTTGATCCTGGGTTACCTGCAACTGGTCCTCGGCCTGCTCCTGGTGCTGTTGTTCATCGGCATTCTCGTGTTGGGTTTTGGCGTGGCTGGCTGGCGTTGATCGATGTACAACCTTGCCCGCTCCGTATTGTTCTGCCTTGATGCCGAACGCGCCCACGAGCTTTCGCTGAGGGCAATCGAAACGGCGTACCGCACCGGTTTCAACCCCTTGCTGGCAACGCGACCGGCGCCACTGACGACAGCGGCGTTTGGCATTGAATTCCCGAATCCGGTCGGGCTTGCCGCGGGGCTGGACAAGAATGCGGCGCACATCGATGCGCTGGCTTCGCTGGGTTTCGGTTTCATCGAAGTCGGCACCACGACCCCGCGCGCGCAGCCAGGCAATCCGAAACCGCGCATGTTCCGCCTGCCCGAGCACGAGGCCGTGATCAACCGCCTCGGCTTCAACAACGGCGGCGTCGATGCGCTGGTCGCCAATGCCGAACGCGCGCGTTTCACCGGCGTGCTCGGCATCAACATCGGCAAGAACAAGGACACGCCGAACGAGCGCGCGATCGACGACTACCTCTTCTGCCTCGAACGCGTCTACGCACGGGCCAGTTATGTCACGGTGAATATTTCCTCGCCGAACACGCAAGGCCTGCGGGATCTGCAGGAGGAGGAAACCCTGCGTCGCTTCATTGGCGGGATCTGCGAAGCCGGCGAAAGGCATGCCGCCCGCCACGGCGCGCGCAAGCCCATCCTGCTCAAGATCGCACCCGACCTCGGCGCGATCGAACTCGATGCGATCGCCGAAGTGCTGCTGGCCAGTGCCATCGATGGATTGATCTGCACGAACACGACCATCGAGCGTGCCGCCGTGGCCGGGCATCGCCATGCAGGCGAAGCGGGCGGTTTGTCGGGGAAACCCCTGTTCGAACGATCCACCGCCGTCCTGCGCGGCATGGCCGAGCGCCTCGACGGCAAGCTGCCGCTGATTGGCGTTGGTGGCATCTTCAGCGGCGCCGACGCGGCGGCAAAGATCGAGGCGGGCGCAAGCCTTGTGCAGTTTTACACAGGAATGGTCTATCGCGGCCCGGCCTTGATCGCTGAATCCGTGGCGGCGATCCGCAGCCTGCGTGCCGGGGAAGACGCGTGAGCGAAAAGCGCTATCACGTCGACGCGGCAATTGCCGAGGGCGTGGGCTACACCATTGTCGAGAATGCCTCGCTGGAAGGTCGCAACACCTTTCGCGTGCCCGCGCGTGCAAACCTGCTGGTCGATGTGCGCCGCCCGCAAGCCCTCGACGAACTGTTCACCTACCCGCTGCTCCAGCGCGGTCCGTTGCTGGTCCTTGGTGAAGGCAGCAACGTGCTGTTCACGCGTGACTGGCCAGGAGTCGTGCTGAGCATGGCCGGACTCGGCATCCGCAAGCTTGGCGACGAAGGCGAGTGCGCGCGGATCCGGGTCGAAGCCGGGGAAAAGTGGAATGATTTCGTGCACTGGTCGCTGGCCCATGACTACAGCGGCCTGGAGAACCTCGTGCTGATTCCGGGCACGGTCGGTGCCGCGCCCATCCAGAACATCGGTGCCTACGGTGTCGAAGTAGCCGGCTTCATTGCCGAGGTGGAAGCCTGGGACCGCCATGCTCGGCAGCTGGTGCGATTGGGCAATACGCAATGCCAGTTCGGCTATCGGGACTCCCTGTTCAAGCGCGATCGCGATCGCTACATCGTGACAGCGGTTGATTTCCTCCTGCCGCGTCAACGCGAGCTGCACCTCGACTACGCCGGCGTGCGCGAGGAATTGCGCGATCTCGGCATCGACAAGCCGAATGCGCGCAGCGTGGCCGAGGCCATCGCCCGCATTCGCACGCGCAAATTGCCGAACCCGAGTCTGGTCGGCAATGCCGGCAGCTTCTTCCAGAACCCGGTGGTCGACGCGCAATGCGCGCAGTTCCTGCACGATCAATATCCGGCCATGCCGACCTGGAAGCTGCCCGACTCCAGCGTGAAGCTTTCCGCTGCCTGGCTGATAGAATCCAGTGGATTCAAGGGCTTGCGACGAGGTCTTGCAGCAGTTTCTGACCAGCACGCCCTGGTCCTGATCAATCTTGGCGGAGCCCGCGGCATTGAGATCCGGGAACTTGCCGACGACATCCGGCAGACCGTGCTTGATCGCTTCGGCGTGCAACTCGAAGCCGAACCACGCATCGTCTGAGCCGAATCCGGCGCGCTGCCGGAGTGTTCGGCTTGCATGGCCGATCAACGCGATTCCCGTCACATTGTCGGATCGCGAAACATGGTCGACTGCCAGGCATTCCGCATGGACGATTGTCTGCTGCCAGGCGGTACCCTCTGCATCCTGCAACAAACGACATCCTGGAGTCCAAGCCATGCCCGCTGCCCCTGCCAGCACAGCATTCCTTGCCTCGCGCCGACGCTTGTTCGGTGCCTTGTTCAGCAGTGCCGGTGTCGAGCATGGCGGACTCGCCATGCGCCGTCCCGGACGCGGTGGATTGCGCGCCAAGGATCTGCCGCAAACTCCCGATGCCTTGAGTTTTCCGCCGGCAGCGGTGCGTTGGCTGACGCGCGGCACATTCGGCTATTCGATCCAGGATCACGTCGACTTCAATGCGCTGGGTGCCAGCGACGACGCACGCTGGACCGCCTGGCTCACCCGCCAGCTCAATCCTGCAGCCATAAATGACGGTGCCTGCGACGCACGCATCGCCAGTGCCGGTTTCGTCACCTTGAACAAGACACCGAACCAGCTCTGGAACGACCATCATTCGCAGACCAGCAACTATTCGCTGCGCATGAAGCCGATCGCCGAGACCGAGTGCATGACGATCATCCGGCAGACCTACAGCCAGCGCCAGTTGTTCGAGGTCATGGTTGACTTCTGGCACGATCACTTCAGCGTTTTCGGCTGGGATTACGACGGCGGCCCCATGTTTCCGGCCTTCGACCGGCTGGCGATCCGGCCGCATGTGTTCGGCAACTTCCGCACCATGCTGCAGGAAGTCGGCATGTCGGCCTCGATGATGTACATGCTCGATCTCTATTCGAGCGACGCCTCGCATCCAAACGAGAACTACGCACGCGAACTGTTCGAACTGCACACGATGGGTGCGGAGAACTACGGCGGCATCGTGCAGAACCCGGACAGCTTCGCCAACATGACCCTGCTCGGCCACTACACGGCACCGGACGGCGAGGAGGAGCGGCTCAAGTATGTCGACGACGATGTCTACGAAGCGGCACGAGCGCTGACCGGCTGGACGATTTCCGGTGCCAACTGGCCCTATACGCCGATCGCCGGAATGCCACTCGGCGAGTTCGCCTACGATTCAAGCACGCATGACCAGGGCGTCAAACGCATCCTTGCCCGCTATTTCCCGGCCTCGCAGGGACAGGCCGATGGCGTGACCCTGTTCGACTTGCTGGCCCGGCATCCGCGTACCGCACGGCACGTGGCCGCGAAGATCTGCCGGCGCTTTATCGGCGGCAACCCCTCGACCGCCTTGATCGACAGCGCCGCCAGCGTCTTCAACCAGGCCTGGCAGGCCAGCGACCAGATCGCCCAGGTGCTGCAGGTGATCCTGCAATCGAGCGAGTTCAAGAACGGTTGGGGCAGCGCCATGAAGCGACCGGCGCTGAGCGCCGTCAGTGCCCTGCGCGCAACCGCTGCCGATTTCACGCCGAAGCCCGACTACACGACCACCTACACGCCCACCGAGGAGTTCATGGGCCGCTTGCAGGCCGCCGGACACAAGCTGTTCTACTGGCCGGCACCGAACGGCTATCCAGATGATCCCATCGCCTGGTCGAGCACGGGAACATTGGGCATGACGCTGAAGATGCTGCCACGCCTGCTCGAGATGCATCAGACCGAAAGCTACAACAACGCCTACGCCTTCCTCATCGACGTGCAGGCACAGACGCTTGGCGCCTTTGCGACTAGCCAGCGGACCGCGGCCAACATCATCGGCTACTGGTGCGATCGCATCCTCGGTTACCGCCCCGAGCCGGTGCATACCGTGGCTGTCGATTTCCTGCGCCAGAACGTGGCGGCGACGGTTGCCCTCGACCTCACCACCGACGGCACCGAAAACGGCCACCCGTCGAACACCGGCACCTGGAACATCAACAATCTTTCCAGGCACTACACGATTGCCCGCCTGCGCACGGCGATCGGCCTGATCCTGTGCAGCCCCGAATTCCTGCGGCGCTGAGGACTACTGCCATGACCCACATCGATCGACGCGATTTTCTCAAGGGCTGCGCCGTGGCGACCCTGGCCGCAGGAGCCAGCAGCAATGCACTGGCCTATTTTGCGCCCGCTGGATATGCGCCCGCCGCAGCGACCAACGACACCCTGGTCGTGGTCTTCCTGCGCGGGGCAATGGATGGACTCAGCCTGTTGCCACCCGGTGCCGGCAGTCCCTACCGCGCGGATTACGAAGCGGCACGCAGCGGCACACGCATTCCGACCAGCGGTAGCGGTGCCGCCTTGTCCCTCAATGGCACGACATGGGCCTTGCATCCCCGCGCGACCGGCCTGCGCAACCTCTTCAACGCGAATCGCCTGGCCTTTGTCGTCGCTGCCGGACAAAGCCAGCCGACCCCGGTGATCCGCAGTCATTTCGATGCGCAGGCCAACCTCGAATTCGGCTTTGGCGGAGGCACCGGCAACAACGTCGGCTGGCTGACCCGGCACCTGGCCAGTGGCGGCCTGCCGGCGGTCGTGCCCCTGCCGGCGACCTCGCTGGGCAACATTACCGCCAGCAGCCTGCTCGGTTCATCCGACGCGATCACCATGAACAGCGCCTCGGACTATCGCATCGACGGCTTCCACTGGTCGTGGGAAGAGGACGATTCCGCCAATGGCCTGGTCGGTGCCGTCACCCGCATGCACGCCCTGTGGAACAGCAATGCAACCCAGCTGGAAAGTGCCGGCATGGAAACCATGGCCTCGCTCGATCTGCTGCGTCCGATCAATTTCGGCCTGTACAACGCAAGCAGCAATCCCGGCGGTTACCAGCCAACGGGCGGTGCCAACTACGAGCTGGCCTACAACAGCGGCTTCGGCGACCAGCTGCGCAACATCGCGCAATTGATCAAGAGCAATCTCGGCATGCGCGTGGCGACGATCGACCTGGGCGGTTGGGATACCCATGTCGGCCAGGGCAATCCGGCGAATACCTATGATTACTTCGGCAACCAGGTGGAAAGCCTCTCGCAGGGCCTGAGCGCCTTTTACACCGACCTTGCCAGCGCCTCGTCAGGCAATCTCATGGCGCGCACCAGCGTCATCGTGGTCAGCGAGTTCGGTCGCCGCGTGCAGGAGAATGCCGATGGCGGCACCGACCACGGCTACGGCAACGTCATGATCGCGCTGGGCGGCGCGGTCAATGGCGGCCAGGTCTATGGCACCTTCCCGGGACTGGCCACCGCCAACCTGTACCAGGGCACCGATGTCGGCGTCACCACCGACTATCGCCGCGTCATCTCCGAAGCCCTGATCCGGCGCATGGGCAACCCGAACATCTACTACGTCTTCCCCGGCTATTCCGGCTACACGCCCATGGGCATATTCCAGGGCCCCGACCTGCCACCCACCAATTACGACGCCTTGTTCGCGAACGGGTTTGATTGAGAGCCGGGATTCGGGATTCGGGATTCGGTGGAGCGCCGGCTTTGGCAGCGTGAGCCAAGCGTTCGCTCTTGCGAATCGCGAATCTCGAATCCCGTCGCTTGATCGAATCCCGAATTCCGGCCATCAAGCCTCACTGCACTCGAAATGCAGCAGGTTGCCGTCTTCGGCGGCGTGGGCCTGGCCGAGGCTGATGGTGCCGGTGCGGCGCAGCGGGTAGGCGTCGCGATGAACCAGCAACTCCTCGTTGCCGATCTTGACCCAGGAGCCATTGGTCGAGCGATCGGAAAGGATGAAGTGGCCCTTCTTCCATTCGATCATGGCGTGATCGCGCGACACCCAGTCGGATTCGATGGTCAGGCTGTGGCCTTCCTCGCGCCCGAGGGTGAACGGGTCGGACAGTTCGTCGATCTGGAACTCGCGATCGAGGAAGCGCAACTTGAGCATCACGCGCTTGTTCTTGCTGAACTGCACAACGCGTTGCACGGTGGTGACGTGGGAGACGTCCTCCTGCCACATCACGTCGACAATCTCGATCGGCAGCAGCTTGCCAGCCACGCGTGCGGTGCCGATCGAGCGCACGCGGACACCGGCGGCATTGGTGATATTGAGCGCGGTGCTCGCCGTGGCGACGATCTGGTCGCGTTTGGCGATCGCCGCCATGCGCGCGGCGACGTTGACGGCATCGCCAAAGACATCGTTCTGCTCGACCAGCGCCTCGCCATGATGCAGGCCAACGCGGATGCCGATGTTGTCCTGGACAAAAGCCATGTCCGATTTCATCCGCCGCTGCATGTCGGTCGACGCAAGCAGGCCCTGCACGGGACTCGGGAACGTGCACATGATTTCGTCGCCGATCGTCTTGATCAGCTTGCCGCCATGGCGATGCGCAACCTCGATCAGCGCATCGAGCACCGCCGCGATGATTTCACGGGCGGTGACGTTGCCGCGCAGCTCGAACAGCTTGGTGCTGCCCGAGACATCGGCAAACAGGATGGTCAGCGTGGAATTGGTACTCATTGCGCCGGATGATAGGACATTCAGTGGAGCGGCTCCAGATTCGCCGCCGCAGCGACGATATCCGCATCCGCCGGCAGCACGGCCAGGGCCGCTCCGGCCAGTGGCGTGAAGGTATCGGCGCCGACCACGCGTCGCAACGGGATCGCGCCGAGACCGGCTTCGACAATCGCCGTGATCACGCCCTCGCCGACGCCGGCCGAGTGGCGGCCCTCGTCGACGACAATGATGCGCCGCGCCTCGCGCGCCTGCTCCGCGATGAATGTCTCGTTCAGCGGCACCAGCCAGCGCAGGTCGACCACGCGCACCTTCCAGCCGTGCGTGGCCTCGATTACGCGCGCGGCGCGCAGGCTCATCGGCACACCGTTGCCGTAGCTGAAAATGACCAGGTCGGAGGCATCCGCGGCATACACCCGGCCTTCGCCCAGGGGCATGGCCTGGCCAGGCTCGGGATAGGGGAACAGCCACTGGCCGTCGCCTGCTTCGTGCAGGTCCTTGGTCATGTACAGCGCGATCGGCTCGAGAAAGACGCTGACCCGACCATCAACCCTGGCCAGCGCGGCAAGCGTGCGCAACATGCACGCGGCGTCATCGCCACGGCTCGGACATCCGACGACGAGGCCCGGAATGTCGCGCAGGGCGGTCACCGAGTTGTCATTGTGGAAGTGACCGCCGAAGCCCTTCTGGTAGCCCAGGCCGGCGATGCGCACGACCATCGGATTGCGGTACTGGTCGTTGGAGAAGAATTGCAGCGACGCCGCCTCGCCACGGATCTGGTCGCAGGCATTGTGGAAATATGCCAGGTACTGGATTTCCGGAATCGGCAGCAGGCCCATGTTCGCGTAACCCTGGGCGAGGCCGAGGATGATCGTCTCGTCGAGCAGGGTGTTGAACACGCGCTTGTTGCCAAACGCCTTGTGCATGCCCTTGGTCACCGTGTAGACGCCGCCCTTCTGCGCGATGTCCTCGCCGAACATCAATGTTTCCGGATACTTGCAGAAGAGATCGTGCAAAGCCTGGTTTATCTGGATCGCCAGGTGTCGCGGCGGCGCGTTTTCCGGCAGTTTCTGCTCGCCGCCAAAGACCGCGAGGCGCTTGTCGGCGTAGTTGCTGCGTTCGGCCTCGGCCTTCACCGCAGCAGGCGTGTACGGTGCCAGTGGCGCGACGATCTCGGCCAGTTGCTGCAGTTTCGGCCGGCGGTCCGCTTCCTCGGCGGCGGCAAAGCAGCGTGCACGGATTGCTTCGTATCGCGCAAGCAGGCCCTCCTTGTCGAACAGGCCTGATTCGAGCGCGATCGCCGCCGAGCGCAGCAAGGGATCTCCCGCTTCGAGCTTGACCAGTTCCTCGACGCTGCGCCACTCGATCTCGAAGTCGGTGCCGGCATGACCCATGATGCGTGTCGTGCGCAGGTGCAGGAAGGTCGGCCGGCGCGTGCGCCGGCAATGCTCGACGGCGCGCTCGACATCGGCAAAGCCGCTGGCAAGATCGAGTCCGTCGGCCTGGAAATAATCAAGATCGCGCCGCGTGCTGAAATTGCGCTCGACCCAGCCGCCCGGCGTTTTCACCGAGATGCCGATGCCATTGTCCTCGCAGACGAACAACACCGGTGCCGGCAGCTTCTGGTAGGCGGTCCATGCCGCCGCGTTGAAAGCGGTCTGCGCGGTGGCGTGGTTCGAGGAGGCATCGCCAAACGAGCAGATCGCGATCGAATCGGATGGGATCGGCAATGCATGGCCGACACGCTGCGCCTGCTCGATGGCCAGCGCGGTACCCAGCGCCTTGGGCAGATGCGAGGCGATGGTCGAGGTCTGCGGCAAGACCCACAGCGGCTTCGAACCCCAGACCTTGTGCCGGCCACCGGATGCCGGATCATCCTTGCTCGCGGCAAACGACAGCGCCGAATCCATGACCGGATCCATGCCCGGCAACTTGCGGAAACGCTCGGCCATGAAGGCGCCCGAACGATAGTGCAGGAATGCCGGGTCGGTATGCCGGGTCAGCCGCGCAACCATGGCGTTGCCTTCATGGCCGCTGGAACCGATCGTGTAGAACACCTTGTTGCGCACGCGCAGCACGCGTGCCATCAGGTCAAGGTGGCGCGAAACCAGTTGCGATTCAAACAGGTCGAGGAAATCGGCCGCGCTGCAGGCGCTGCCGGGCAGCACCGGTTGATCCATTGCCGCGGCGGGACGACCCTGGCCGTCCCAGTCGTGCACGAATTCGATGAAGTTCTGATCGCAGATTTCAGCGCGATTGAGACCGCGGTGACGAGCCGCGATGACGGGAGTGGCGGTGGACATGTGGGAGTCGGCGGTTGGATAAACCGCTATTGTATCCGGCCACGCCCGCCCGCTGTGGTCGCCAGACGCTATTTGACCGGGACAATTCCGACCTGGCCGGCAGGTGCGTAGGTGCAGGTTGGCAACGCGCGCACGATCAGCGGGTAGTCATGGGTCAGGCAATGCCATTGCATGCCCATCGATTCGATGCCGCCGAGATCCGGTTGCCATTCGATCACGCCGCCCTCGACACCTGAGGTCGCATCGAAGGTGAGCAGGATCGTGCCGCCTTCGACGACCTGCAGCGATACAAGGCTCTGGCCCTTGTACGTTGCCGGCTCCGGCAAGCCCGCATCGGCGTTCGAGGCTGGCATGCGGCCTGAACTCATGTAGACCTCGGCGATGGCCACGCGCACGCCGGACACGGCGGCAACATCATTGACGATGGCCAGCATCGCGCGCTCCTCGCCGAGTGTCCGTTCACGCAGTTGCCTGCCCTGCTCCAGCCGTGCCTGCTGCTCGGTTTCGGCGGCAGCACGCGTGCGCGCGTCCTCTGCATCGCGCCAGGAATAGAAGGCGAACAATGCGGCCATCACGCCGACGAACGACGCAAGGATCGTGATCAGGGCATGGCGCATGGCAGCCTCCTTTCCAGGGTGAACAGGGAATCCGTGCCGGGGCGCTCAGAAGGCGTTGATGCCGGTGACTTCGCGACCAACCACCAGCTGGTGCACGGTTTCCGTGCCTTCGTAGGTGATCACGGATTCGAGGTTGAGCGCATGGCGGATCGGGCAATGCTCGGTGGTGATGCCGGCCCCGCCAAGGATGTCACGCGCCTCGCGGGCGATGTCGATGGCCATGCGGCAGTTGTTCCACTTGGCCAGCGAGACCTGGGTCGGCTGCATGGTGCCGGCATCCTTGAGGCGACCCAGTTGCAGGGACAGCAACTGCGCCATGGTGATGCGCCGGGCCATGTCGGCGAGCTTGAGCTGCACCGCCTGGCGCGAGGCAATCGGCTGCTTGAACAGGATGCGGTTCTTCGAGTATTCGAGGACCTCGGTGAAGCAGGCGATTGCCGCACCGATCGGCCCCCAGGTGATGCCGTAGCGGGCCTGGGTCAGGCAGCCGAGCGGCCCTTTCAGGCCCTTCACGTTGGGCAGTCGGTTGGCTTCGGGAACGCGCACGTTGTCGAAGAACAACGCCGAAGTGACCGAGGCACGCAGGCTCATCTTCTTGTGGATCTCCTGCGCGGTGAAGCCGGCGAAGGCCTTTTCAACGACGAAGCCCTGGATGCCTTCGTCGGTCAACGCCCAGACAATCGCGATGTCGGCGAGGTTGCCATTGGTGATCCACATCTTCGAGCCGTTGAGGATCCAGTCCGACCCATCCTTTTTCGCATGCGTCTTCATGCTGGCCGGATCCGAGCCACCCTGCGGTTCGGTCAGGCCGAAGCAGCCGATGACCTTGCCTGCGGCCATGTCCGGCAGCCAGCGCTTGCGCTGCTCTTCGCTGCCATAGGCGTAGATCGGGTACATGCACAGCGAGGACTGCACCGATGCGAAACTGCGGATGCCCGAGTCGCCGCGCTCGAGCTCCTGGCAGATCAGGCCGTAGCTCACCGCGTTGAGTCCGGCACAGCCGTACTCGGTCGGCAAGCTCGAACCGAGCAGGCCAAGCTCGGCCATTTCCGGGATCAGCTCCCGCGGGAACACGGCCTTGTCGAAACAGTCGCCGATGATGGGGATGACGCGCTCGTCGGTGAAGCGCGCCACCGTGTCCTGCACCGCCTGTTCCTCCTCGGTCAGCAGAGAACGGACATCGTAGAGATCGACGGGATTGAGCGGAGTGGCGGCCATGAATGGATTCCGGAAGTGGCAAAGCAGGCTATTGTAAACGTCGGCGTCGCTTGCCGACACCGCAAAACGGGGATTGCGGACTTGGCGCTGATCGTCGCCCCGCCTATGCTGGGCACCCGCCCGCTCCCGGTTTGCCATGCGCGTCCCCGTTCTCGCCTATCACGCGATCAATGTTTCCGGCAACGATTACGCCAGCAACGACCACCTGGCCTTCGCCGCCGACCTGCGCCTGATCGACGATCTCGGCTTGCGCATCGTGCCCCTGCAATGGGTGGTCGAGCAGGTCATTGGCGCAGCGGATCGCGACCTTGCGGGTTGCGTCGCCCTGACTTGCGATGACGGCTCGGCGCTGGATTTTTTCGACATCGAATACCCGCAACATGGCCTGCAACGCAGCCTGTATCACTGCATGCTCGATTTCATCGCCGAGCGCGGCCCTGCTGCGCAAGCTGATCTGCACCTGACCTCGTTCGTGATCGCCTCGGCGCAGGCACGTGAGCAGATGGACGCAGACTCCCTGTTTGGTCGCGGCTGGATGGGCGACGACTGGTGGCACGCGGCCGCCGCATCGGGATTGATGGCGATCGAGAACCACAGCTGGGATCACAACCACCCTTGCCTGCCCTCCCCAGGCATCGACGGCATGCCGCGCGGCTCGTTCCTCGATGTCGACAATCTTGCCCGCGCCGATGCCGAAATTGCTGCCGCCACCCGTTTCATCAATGCACGCATCGCGCCACAACGGGCGAAGATCTTCTGTTATCCGTTTGGTCACGTCGCCGGCTATCTTCGCGACGAGTACTTTCCGCGATTCATGGAAAGCCACGGCATGCTGGCGGCAATGGGCGACGGTGCAACGCCGGTGACCCGCGCATCCAATCGCTGGAACCTGCCGCGCCATATCTGCGGCTGGCATTGGAAATCACCCGAGGCCTTGCGCGAAATCCTGGAAGCCTGCCGCTAGTCGCGATGTTTTCGCGGGAATCGCGGCCGGGGCGCAGCGGTGCCGGCAATGCCATGAACCTGACAGCGGTGCTGGATCAGCACGTCAAAACGGGATGAAGCTGAGCGCCTTGGCGGTCAACTCGCGCTGACGCAATGCATCGAGCGGACGCGGGACGTGGATGAGAAGCTTGTCCTCGCCGCTCGGCGCAAAGCCGGCCTGGAGTCCGCCTTCCCAGGCGCGGGCATCGCCACAGTAACCATAGATCGCCTCGCAACGCGGGGCAAAGCGCCGGAATCCATAACGCAGCGCCAGCACATAGGCACCGCCGGCGGCGGTCAAGGTGTGCCGCTGCTCTTCGTCCATCAGCGCGAATGCGCGGCCATCGGTGCTGGCGCCACCCGCCAGGTAGATGTCTCCGCAATTGGTGAAGTGGACGTACGAAAACGGCACGTAGCGATCCCAGGATTGCCGGTAGAAGGCGACAATGTGGTGGCCGAAGGCAGGCGCGGCGGCGCGATACTTGCGCTCGAAGATGTGCGCGACAAATGCGGGACCGTGGTCCACTTCGGTCACGATGATGAAATCGTCGATGGCAGGCATGCACGGAGGGCCGAGCTGGGAGCTGCAACGATAGCAGCGCGTCGGATTAGCGCAAGCGCCGACGGCGTTGCGCGTGATCAGCGTGTCGGCGGATTGTGCACGCCATGCGGCACATGGCCGGTGGCAACGTGCTGGCGCGCCGATTCGACATTGAGCATCGAATCATCGAAGAAGATGTCGGCACCGAACGCCTCGAGGAACGGCCCCTTCGAACGTCCGCCAAGGAACAGCGCCTCGTCCAGGCGAATGCCCCAACTGCGCAAGGTCAGGATCACGCGCTTGTGCGCCGGTGCGGAACGCGCCGTGACCAGGGCCGTGCGGATCGGCGAATTGCCGATCGGGAACGCCGCCTGGATCCGATGCAGGGCTTCGAGGAACGTGCGGAACGGCCCCACTGCCAGCGGCTCGTTGACGCGTTCGGTCTCGTTGCGGTGGAAGGCCTCGATGCCTTGATGGTGCGAAACACGCTCGGAATCATCGCCGAAGATCACCGCGTCGCCATCGAAGGCGATGCGCAGTTGCTCGCTTGGCAGTTCCGGTGCCTTCGACGGCAGGATCGTCGCCGCGGCCACGCCGGCCACCAGCGCACGGCGGACATCATCGACATTCGCCGACAGGAACAGGTTGGCACCGAACGGATGCGCGTAGGCGGCCGTTGGCGCGCCATTGGTGAAGGCCGCGCGCACGATGTCGAGGCCGTAGTGCTCGATGGCATTGAAGATGCGCAGGCCGGTATCGGCCGAATTGCGCGAGAGCAGGATGACTTCGACGCGCGGCGCTTGCGGTGCCATCGAATTCAGGCGCAGGAGCTTTTGCACGAGGGGAAAGGCGATCCCCGGCGCCAGCAGTTCGTCCTCATGGGCAATCTGGTAGCGCGCATAGGCATCCAGCCCTTCGCGTTCGAACAACTCGTGGCTGTCGCCGAGATCGAACAGCGCGCGCGAGGAAATCGCGACGACCAGCTTGTCGAGGGTCGTCGCGCCGGGGTTGTCGGGTGTTTCGGGGCGGGCACTCATGCAGGCGATCTTACAGGTGCCCCGTCACTCAATCATCGAATCCGTCGACGTAGATCACGTCGGTCGCCATCAGGTAGGCATTCCATGCATCGACGCGACCCATGCCCTGCACCGGATTCGGAAATACCGTGGACGGGATGCCACCGCAAACCTGCGTGGTCGATGTCAACGGAATCGCCGTGTCGCGCAGGATCTGCTCGACACGGGCAGGATTGCCGCGCAACGCCGGATTGGCCGACATGAGCAGGGCGACGACACCGGCCACATGCGGCGTGGCCATGCTGGTGCCGCTCATCGATGCATAACTTGCATCGCCGGAGTTGACGATCGAGCGAATGCTGGAACCCGGCGCGATCACGTCGGGCTTGACGCTGGCCAGCCCGGCGACCGGGCCACGTCCGGAAAAGCTCGACATGGTGTCGCTGGAGGTCATCGAGCCGATGGTGAAGGAGGCATCATAGGTGGCCGGCGCGTCACCTATGGTCGAACAGGACGGACCATCATTGCCTGCGGCGGCGACAAAGACGATGCCACCGGCCACGAGGTTCTCGATCGCCTCCTGCACTTCGGTTCCCGCCGTGCAGCCTTCACTGGCCGGGCAGCCCCAGGAGTTGCTGACCACATCCGGAGCCAGCTCGGGGCGCGGATCATTGCCGGCCAGATCGGTGGGTGCGAGGAACCACTGCGCGCACTCGTTGTAGCGCGCCGGTGTTCCGTCGCCGGCATTCATGTTGCGGCAACCGATCCAGCGCGCGCCCGGCGCGACACCGACCTGGTTGCTGCCGCCGTCATCACCGAGCATGGTGCCGATGGTATGGCTGCCATGGCCGTTGTCGTCGCACGGCGCCATGGCATCGGCTCCACACGAACTGCCGGTGACATGGATGGCGTCGTGCCAGTTGTGGTTGTGGTCGGCGCTGCTGCCGTTCCAGCCGCGATACTTGGCCTTGATGGCATTGTGGGTCCAGCGGATGCCGGTGTCCTGGCCGGCAATGACGATGCCCTGCCCGGTGAATCCGGCGGCCCAGACCAGCGGCGCGCGCACCTTGTTGACGCCCCATTCGATGGCGAGCGGCGTATTCGCGTTTGCATCCTCCAGGACCGGATCCGGATATGGCCCCAGGTTCGGGCGCTTGAGCGCATGGCTGCGGTTTGCCTCGATCTTGGCAATATCCCCGCGCATCGCCAGCGCATCGATTTGCGCCGCGGTCAACTGCGCCTCGATCATGTTGACGATCCAGAACGGGCGATAGGCGACGCCTTGCGCATCAAGCCAGGCACGCAACTCGGCCTGGGTCACTTCGGCCGTCGCGCGCAGCGTGTCGACGAGATTGCGGCGGCGCTCAAGGTAGTCACCGTCATTGCGCAGGAGGTGTTTCGGTGCCTTGGCCGTGAGCACGATCAGTGTATCGACCGAGCCTGCCCTGGCCGCCTCGGCGTGCAGGCTGGCATCGATTTCTGCCGCGGTGGCGGGTGCAGCAGCAGCCAGACAGGCAAGAGCCAACGGTGCGACGCGCAGGTACGGAACGGCCATCGAATGATTCCCCGAAATGGGCCCGTTCCGTGGGCGAAATCCCGCCGAGGCGGGCAAGCGCGCGACTTTAAGGGAAGTCCAGGCTGTTGCCTAGCAGCCGTTTCGACATTGCAGGAGTGTTGCCTGGCAGCCACTCGACGGTGGATGCGCTGCGCTTGTCCACCATCCCCGCAACCCGCAAACAACTAGACCGTGAATTGCTCGTTGAGGATGCGTTCCTCGAGATTGTGTTCGGGGTCGAACAGAAGGGTCATGGTGTGCTCGGTCGATTCGCGGATGAGCACTTCGACAACATCGCGCACCTCGCTGGAATCGGCCGTGGCGCTGACCGGGCGCTTGTATGGATCGAGCACTTCGAACTTGATTTCGGTGGTCGCCGGCAGCACGGCACCGCGCCAGCGTCGCGGCCGGAACGGACTGATCGGGGTCATCGCCAGCATGTTCGAACCAATCGGCAGGATCGGACCATGCGCGGACAGGTTGTAGGCCGTCGAACCGGCCGGCGTAGCCACCAGCACGCCATCGCACATCAGCTCCTCGATGCGCACGATGCCGTTGAGGGATACGCGGATATGCGCCGCTTGCTTGGTCTGGCGCAGCAGTGACACCTCGTTGAAGGCCAGTGCTTCGACCGTGGTGCCGGACTCCGCATGCGCACGCATGCTGAGCGGGCGCATCACCGTGGCCTGTGCGCGGGCGATGCGCTGCTGCAGGTCGTCGAGGCTGAAATGGTTGAGCAGGAATCCTATCGTGCCGAGCTTCATGCCGTAGACCGGCTTGCCCAGGGCCAGATGCCGATGCAGGGTGCGCAGCATGAAGCCATCGCCGCCAAGGGCGACGATGACATCGGCGTCCTCCGGCGCGACGCTGCCATAGCGCTGCTTGAGCGCCTCTAGCTCGGCCTGGGCTTCCGGGCCATGGCTGGCAACCAGGGCAATGCGCTTGCTCATGCTTCGGCTTCGGCCCCTGCCCCTGCAGCTTGCTTCACGATGCCCCCTTGTCGATGCGTGGATTCATCCAGCGCCTCGACTGTAGCATCCCACCCGGATCCATCACGAGCCGGGTGGGATCCGCCTTCAAACCAGCTGCGCGAGGCGACGCACGGCAACGGAGACGATCGGGTAATCGATGTTGACCTGGCTGCGCATCTCGGCCAGGGTCGCCAGGGTCGACTTGAGCACCGGATCGTCGCGATTCATCCATGCGGCAACCCGATGTGCGCCGTCGCCGGCATTGTCCATGGCAAACATCTGCCTGACCAGCGAGCACTGCTGCGCATTCAGTTCATCGCGCAGCGCGCCGCGCGCATGCGCATGCCAGCGTGTTTCCACCGGCAGTTCCTCGACCTTTTCCATCAGCCATTTCAGGTTGAGCGCCTCGCCGACCGCAAAATGCACCGTTGCCACATCGGCAACGCTCTGCTTGGTCTGGCTGGCGACCAGGGCGATGTCGAGCGCGGCGGCAAGGGCCGGCAGGTGCGACAGCTTGTCGGCGAGTTCGGCGGGAAAACCCTGCTCGATCCAGCCAACCCGGCCAACTTCGAAGACCGAGTGCTCGGCGGAGCTGGTGACGCTGTCGATGCGCTGCTTGAGTTCGTTCATCGCCGGCTGGTAGCGATCGACGGCTGCGGCAATGTCGTGCACTTCACCGGGATGGTTGAGCAACCAGCGGGTCATGCCGCGCAGCAGCCTCCAGATCGCCAGGTTGGCGTCGATCTGCGCGTTGCCGTCGACCTTGCCATCAAGCGCTTCGATGGCCGCCCACAGGCTGCGCGCATCGAGCACTTCGCGGGCGATATTGAAGGCCTTGGCCACAGCCGCCGGTGACTGACCGGTATCCTCCTGCATGCGCAACATGAAGGTTGCGCCCATGCGATTGACCATCGAGTTGGTCACCGCCGTGGCGATGATCTCGCGCTTCAGGCGATGCCGTTCCATGTGCTCGGCAAAGCGTTCACGCAGCGGCTCGGGGAAGTAGCGGCGGAGTTCCTTTGACAGGTACGCATCCTCGGGCACATCGGAATCGAGCAGCTGCTGGAAGATGACGATCTTCGAATAGGACAGCAGGATCGCCAGTTCCGGCCGGGTCAGGCCGACACCGCGCGCCTTGCGCTCGGAAATCTCGTTGTCGCTCGGCAGGAACTCGATCTGCCGGTCCAGCAAGCCCTGCGCCTCGAGGGTGCGGATGAAGTGCTGCTTGGAGCCAAGCCGCGACACCGACATGCGCTCCATGATGCTGATCGCCTCGTTCTGCCGATAGTTGTCGATCAGCACCAGGCGTTCGACTTCATCGGTCATCGCGCGCAACAGGTCGTTGCGCTGGGCAACGGTCATCTCCGCGCGCTGCACGGCGTCGTTGAGCAGGATCTTGATGTTGACCTCGTGATCCGAGGTATCCACGCCGGCCGAGTTGTCGATGAAATCGGTGTTCAGCAACACTCCGTTCAAGGCGGCCTCGATGCGCCCGCGCTGGGTCATGCCGAGGTTGCCACCCTCGCCGATGATGCGTGCGCGCACATCGGCACCATTGATGCGGATGGCGTTGTTGGCACGATCGCCGACATCGCCATGGGTTTCCGCCGTCGACTTGATGTAGGTGCCGATGCCGCCGTTCCAGAGCAAGTCAACCGGAGCCTTGAGCACGGCCGTCAGCAGCTCGTTCGGCGGCAGCATCTGCTTGCCACCGGGAATGCCAAGGGCAGCGGCAGCCTGCTCGGAAATCTCGATGGTCTTGGCCGAACGCGGATAGACGCCGCCGCCGGCGGAAATCAGGCTGGCGTTGTAATCGGCCCACGAGGAACGCGGCACCTTGAACATGCGCTCGCGCTCGACGAAGCTGCTGGCCGCATCGGGGTTCGGGTCGATGAAGATGTGCCGGTGGTCGAACGCGGCGACAAGGCGTATGTGCCGGGACAGGCGCATGCCGTTGCCGAACACGTCGCCGGACATGTCGCCGATGCCGACGCAGGTGAAATCCTCGCTCTGGCAGTCGCGGCCGAGCGCGCGGAAATGCCGCTTCACCGATTCCCACGCACCCTTGGCGGTGATGCCCATGCCCTTGTGGTCGTAGCCGACCGAACCGCCCGAGGCGAATGCATCGCCAAGCCAGTAATCGTGTTCGGCACTGACCGAGTTGGCGATGTCGGAGAAGCTCGCCGTGCCCTTGTCCGCGGCGACGACGAGATAGGGATCGGCGTCGTCGTGGCGCACGACATCCTGCGGATGCACGAGATCGCCTTCGACGAGGTTGTCGGTGACATCCAGCAGGCCATTGATGAACATGCGATAGCAGGCCACGCCCTCGGCCAGTACGGCATCACGCTCGCCACTTGCAGGCGGATGCTTGACGAAGAATCCGCCCTTCGAGCCGACCGGCACGATCACCGTGTTCTTGACCATCTGCGCCTTGACCAGGCCAAGCACTTCGGTGCGGAAATCCTCGCGCCGGTCCGACCAGCGCAGGCCACCACGTGCAACCGGGCCAAAGCGCATGTGCACGCCTTCAACGCGTGGCGAATAGACGAAAATCTCGCGATACGGGCGCGGCTTCGGCAGCTCGTTCAACATCGACGGGTCGAACTTGTAGCTGGTGTAGTCGTGCGGCTTGCCTTCGACCCGCTGGTAGTAGTTGGTGCGCAGGGTGGCGCGGATCACGGCCATGAAGCCGCGCAGGATGCGATCCTCGTCGAGGCTGCCGACACGGCCGAGGAGGACGTGGATCGTGTCCATGATGGTGCGCACCTGCTGTGCCCGATCCTTGTCGCGGCAGGCAATCAATTCGTCGATCAAGCCCGGGTTGTCGGTCAGCGACTCGGCCGGCGTCAGCGTGGTCAGCTCTCGGCGCAGGCGGCTGCGCGCCTGTTCGATCACCGTGCTGCCGGCATCGAGGCGCTGCGGATCGAACTTGGCCTCGAACAATTCGACGAGCAGGCCGGCAATGTCCGGGTAGCTGCCCAGGGTTTGCTCCATGTAGGTCTGCGAGAACGGCACCCCGGTCTGCAGCAGGTACTTGCAGTAGCCGCGCAGGATGCTGACCTGGCGCCAATCGAGGCCGGCGGCGAGGACGAGCTTGTTGAAGCCGTCGTTCTCGGCATCACCGCGCCAGACGCGCTCGAACGCCAACTGGAACGGTTCGCGCACGCTTTCCAGGTCAAACGACAGGCGCGAGGGCCGCACCAGGATGTCCTGGATGGTGATGGCGTTGCCGCCGCCGCTGATTTCGTACAGGTTTTCCGTGAGCACGCTGACGCCGAGGTTTTCCAGCAGCGGAATGACCTCCGACAAGGTGATGTCGGCGCCGAGGCGGAAAACCTTGAAATGCAGGACGCCCTCGCGATGCTGCGAGGGATACAGGTTGAGCTGGATGTCGTCGGCATCTTCCAGCGCCGCGGCCAGTTCCACGTCGTTGGCCGCATTCTGCGGCTGGACCTTTTCAATATAGCCAGCGGGCAAGGCCCGGCCGTAGCGACTGGCAAGCTTGCCGCCACGCTCCTCGCCGTGCGTGGCGACCAGGATCTCGCGCAGGTCGTCCTGCCAGTTGCGCACGATGCGGGCGATGCGCGCTTCCAGTTCGGCGACATTCCACTCCAAGGCCGCACCCTTTTGCGGACGCACGATCATGTGCACGCGGGCCAGCGGCGAGGCATCCAGCAGGACCGTCGAATCGATGCGCTCGGCATGGAACTGCTCGGTCAGCATGGCCTCGATGCGTTCGCGCACATCGGTATTGAAGCGATCGCGCGGGACATAGGCGAGCACCGAGAAGAAGCGCCCGTAACGATCCTGGCGCACGAACAACCGTGTGCGCGCGCGTTCGCGCAGATCGAGCACGGCCATGGCGATTTCGTAGAGTTCATCGACCGTGCACTGGAACAACTCGTCGCGTGGCAGCGTGTCGAGGATGTGGCGCAAGGCCTTGCCCGAATGCGAATCGCGCTTCAGCCCGGAGCGCTTCATGATCGTCTCGTAGTTGTTGCGCAGCAGCGGGACTTCGCGCGGCGGCGCCATGTACGCCGATGACGTCAGCAAGCCGAGGAAACGCTGCTCGACAACCGGCTTGCCGTGCTCGTTGAAGCCGAGCACGGACAGGTAATCCATGTGCCCCGGACGATGCACGCGCGAGCGTGCGTTGGTCTTGGTCAGGATCAGCGCACCCACCGAACCGGATTTGTCCAGGCCGGTGGCGGCAAGGTTCTTCAGCGGGCGCACGGCCATGCCGTGGCCGCCATCACGCATGACGCCAAGGCCGGATTCGGCAATCGGCTTGAGCACTTCATCACCGCTTTCCTCAAGTACCCGGTATTCGCGGAAGCCGAGGAAGGTGAAATGATCGTCGGCGATCCATTTGAGGAAGTTCTGCGCCTCGATGAGGGTGTCCTTGTCAAACGGCATGTTCAGGGTCGGCAACTCGTCGGCAATGGCCAGCATCTTCGCCTTCATGCGTGGCCAGTCACGCACGGAGGCGCAGACATCATCGACCGCTTCGACGATGTTCTTGCGCAGGCTTTCAATCTCGTCGGCATTGCTGATGCGCTCGATCTCGAACAACATGATCGATTCCGCCTCGCCTTGCTCGCCCTGCTCGGGGCCGAAGCTGAGGATGTGACCGCCCGCATCGCGGGCGATGCGGAAAATCGGATGGATCACGGCGTGCGTCGCCAGGCCGGCCTGGTTGATCGCCATCGACACCGAATCGACGAGGAAGGGCATGTCCTCGGTGCCGACCGCAATCATCGTGTGGCCGCTGTCGAAACCCTCTTCGGCCGCCTGCGGATTGAACACGCGGATCTTCGCCGCATGCGCCGTGCGCTGGCGCACGAACTCGAGCATGAACTGGGCGATCCGCGCCCATTCCGCGGCATCGCGGGCGTTGATGTCGTCGGCCGGCACATGGCGGAAGAAATGGGCGGCAAACGCCTGCGCCTCACGTTGCCTGGAAGCACCTGCCTGGGTTGAAATCTGTTTCAGGATCAGGTCGAGACGTTGCGATTCGCTGGCGGCACCGGGTGCGTTCATTGGTTCTTTGTTAGGGTAGTAGTTGGTGGCCGCGCAGGATACGCCGCCCCCCCCGGGGATTCCACCCGCCGGGCCTTGGCATGTGAATTGCTTGGTGCCTCATTGAATGTCCCGGGCTACCTTGATGACCCTAGCCGCCGAAGCTGCCAACAACCCCGAACTGGATTTTCCCGGGCGGCGGCGTTTTGCCCGTCGTGTCAGCATCATGTTCCTGCTGCTCGGCCTGATCCTGTCGACGATTGCAGTCCAGGTCTACCGGGCGGTCGGTGATTTCGTCGATGCGGCACGCTGGGTGAATCACTCGCTTGGCGTCAGGCAGGAAATCACCCTGACCCTGGGCAGCCTGCACTCGGCCGAGGCCAGCCAGCGTGCCTACTTCATTTCCGGAAATGCGCAACGTCTCGGCGATTACACCGCGACTGCTCCGCAGGTTTTCGCGCACGGCGCAAGACTCGCCGAGCTTGTCGCCAACGATCCCGTGCAACTGGATGCTGCCAAGGAGCTGGCGGCCCTGCTCGAGGCGCGAATCGATTCCATCCAGGAATCGCTCGCGCTGTACGAACGCGGTGGCATCGAAGCAGTGCGGGCGACGATTCCGATCGGACAGACTCGTGCGGAAGACTTCAGCATCGACAGTATCGGCCAGCGCATGCTGCGCCACGAGGAACAACTGCAGGCAATCCGCGAAACGCGAATAACCGATCAGGCGTTGCTGACCCGGGTGCTGACGGTCGGCGCCAGCATTCTCAGCGTGCTCATACTCGGCGTCGCCCTGTACCTCGTGTTGCGCGAGCAGCGCCATCGCACGGCAAGCATGCGCGAAGCCCGATTGGCCAATCGCAAGCTTCTGCAGAGTCTCGCCGATGCACAGCGCATGGGCCATTCCCTGCGCGAGCTGGCCAATCTCGGGGAAATGCTGCAAGCCTGTCGCGATATCGACGAGGCTGCCACGGGCCTGCGGATATCGCTGCCGAGACTGTTGCCGGGCAGCTCCGGCTCCGTGCATCTGATCAATGCTTCGCAGACCTTGGCGCAGACCGTGGCGCACTGGGGCGAGGCCGACGATGAACGCTCGGACATCGCCAGCCTGGACGACTGCTGGGCGTTGCGCCGGGGCCATGCCTATCCGCTGAGTGGAACCACACCGGCGTTTGTCTGCCGGCATTTGCTGGCATCCAAGGCGGCACATCCGGCCCACGATCACCTGTGCGTGCCGATGATCGCCCAGGGCGAAATGCTCGGCGTCATCAGCGTGACCTCGGAACAGGAAATCCACGGTTCCGAACGCAGCAACATCATTGCCGCCTGCGAGGCGATTTCAATGGCGCTGGCCAACCTCAAGCTGCAGGAGACCTTGCGCTTCCAGTCGCTGCGCGATCCGCTGACCGGCTTGTTCAATCGCCGCTACCTGGAGGCCTCCTTCGAGCGCGAGATCCAGCGTGCCGAGCGGCGCGGCATACCATTGAGCGTGCTGATGCTGGATATCGATCACTTCAAGCGCTTCAACGACAGCTTCGGCCACGAGGCGGGCGATGCCCTGCTCGCCAGTTTCGGCGCATTGCTTGGCCGCATCCTGCGCAAGGAAGACATCAGTTGCCGTTATGGCGGCGAGGAGTTCACGGTCGTCATGCCGGAAGTCGACATCGCGCTCGCGCGCATCCGCGCCGAGGAAATATGCGCCGCAGTGAGGGCGATGGATGTCAGTTATCGCAACCTTTCGCTGGGCAAGGTCACCATTTCCATTGGCGTCGCCAGCTATGGCGAACACGGCCTGACACCCGACGAGCTGCTGCGCAACGCCGACAACGCCCTCTATCTGGCGAAAAAGGGCGGTCGTGACCAGGTCGTCATTGCCGAGATCCTGCGCCCGGAGGCTGGCGTGTCCGGGACCGCTGCGGCGCCACGGGAATAAACCGGCAAATCGTCCTGGACGAATCTGCCGATCGCAGCCGCCCACAAGGCACGGCTGCAAGCTTTCGACAAGGCATTCAGCGCAAGCCGGTCTCGTTGCGGGCGATGACGATACGCTGGATCTCGCTGGTGCCTTCGTAGATCTCGGTGATCTTGGCATCGCGGAAGTAGCGTTCCAGCGGCATCTCCTTCGAGTAACCCATGCCGCCATGGATCTGCACGGCCTGATGGGTGATCCACATGGCCGCCTCGGAGGCATACAACTTGGCCACCGCCGCCTCGGTGCTGAAGCGCCCACCGGTGCGCTCGGCTTCGCCCTTGGCGAATGCCGCACGCAAGGTCAGCATCTGCGCCGCGTCCAAGCGGCACTTCATGTCGGCAATCTTGGCCTGGATCATCTGGAAGGAACCAATGGCATGGCCAAACGCCTTGCGCTCCCTGACGTAGGCGATGCTCGCCTCATAGGCGGCGCGGCACAGGCCGACCGCCTGCGAGGCAATGCCGATGCGACCCGCGTCAAGCACGCCCATGGCAATGCCGAAACCCTTGCCCTGCGCACCGAGCATGTCGGCGGCCGGGCAGACATAATCATGGAATTCGATTTCGCAGGTTGCCGAGGCGCGGATGCCCAGCTTTGGCTCGATCTTGCCGGCATGGAACCCGGGGCGACGGGTATCGATGATGAAGGCCGAGATGCCCTTGGCGCCAATCCCCGGCGTGGTGATGGCGAAGAGGATGATGTAGCGGGCCACCGAACCCGAGGTGATCCAGCTCTTCTTGCCATTGATGACCCAGTCGCCATCCGCATTCCTGGACGCCTGGGTGTGCATCGCGGAGGCATCCGAACCCGATTGCGGCTCGGTCAGCGCATAGGCGCCAATGCACTCGCCGGTGGCGATCGCGCGCACGTACTTCTGCTTCTGTTCTTCGCTGCCGTGCTGCAGGATGCCGTTGCAGTACAGCGAATTGTTGACCGACATGACCGTCGAGGTTGCCGTGTCGACGGCACCGATCTCGATCATGGCCAGGGCATAGGCAACCGTGTCCAGACCGGCGCCGCCGTATTCCTCGGGCACCTCGATGCCCATCAGCCCGAGCTGGCCCATCTCGCGGATGTTCTCCAGCGGAAAGGTGCCCGACGCATCGAGTTCGGCGGCGACCGGGGCAATGCGTTTCTGCGCGAAATCGCGGGCGATGGCCTGGATCGAGAGCTGGTCGTCGCTGAGACGGAAATCCATGGGTATTCCTTGAGCCGAAACCCGACATTCTAGCCTGACTGGGCCGACTGACTTTCGTCACGGGCATTGTCGGCCGGGATGGCCTAGGCTTGCAGGTTCCACCGATGCCGGATATTCAACGATGAGCTTTCGCCTGACCTTGAGCGCCGCCCTGGCCGTTTCCCTTGGTGCCATGGCACCCCTGTACGCCGCCGATGGCGATCCACCCGCCAAGGCAAAGGCGGTCGAGGCCGCCCAGTCGAAGGCGGTCAATCCGTTCCTTGCGCCGAGTCCGCTGCCCTATCAATTCCCGCAGTTCGACAAGATCCGCAACGAGCACTATCGACCGGCCTTCGAACAGGGCATGGCCGAAGGTCGCCGCGAAATCGAGGCCATCGCCAACAATCCCGAACCTGCCAGTTTCGACAACACCATCGTCGCCCTGGAACGCAGCGAACAGTTGCTGGGCCGCGTTTCGCGCGTGTTTTTCGCGCAGGCGGGCACCAACACCAATGACGAGATGCAGAAGATCCAGACCGAGCTGGCGCCAAAGCTGTCCGCGCACAATGACCAGACCGTGCTCAACGGCAAGTTGTTTGCCCGCGTCAAGGCGGTCTACGACGCACGCGACACGCTCGGCCTCGACGCGGAATCGAAGCGCCTGGTCGAGCGTTACCACACCGATTTCGTGCGTGCCGGTGCCAAGCTCTCCGATGCCGACAAGACCAAGCTGAAGGCGATGAACGCCGAGCTGGCCAGCCTGTCGACCCGCTTCAGCCAGAACCTGCTCAAGGAAACCAATGCCTCGGCCATCGTTGTCGACAAGCGCGAGCAGCTCAAGGGCCTTGCCGATGACGCCATTGCCGCTGCCGGTGAAGCGGCGAAGAAGCGCGAGCTCGAAGGCAAGTTCGTCATCCCGCTGATGAACACCAGCGGACAACCTGCCCTGGCTTCGCTGGAAGACCGCACGCTGCGCCAGCGCATCATGCAGGCCTCGCTGAATCGCTCCAGCCACGGTGGCGAGTTCGACAACCGAGCGATCATCGCCTCGGTGGTCAAGCTGCGCGCCGAACGCGCGGCCCTGCTCGGCTATGCCAACCATGCCGCCTATGTGCTTGAGGATGAAACCGCCGGCAGCATCGATGCCGTCAACAAGCTGCTCGGCCAGTTGGCACCGCCGGCTGTCGCCAATGCGCAAGCCGAAGCCGCCGACATCCAGAAGGTGATCGACAAGGACGGCGGCAAGTTCAAGGTGGAAGCAGCCGACTGGGCCTACTACACGGAAAAGGTGCGCAAGGAGAAATTCGACCTCGATGCCGAGCAGTTGCGCCCGTATTTCGAGATGAACAATGTCATCGAGAACGGCGTGTTCTTCGCCGCGCACAAGCTGTATGGCTTGAGCTTCAAGGAACGCAAGGACCTGCCGGTATACCTGCCGGATATCCGCGTCTTCGAGGTGTTCGAAGAGAACGGCAACCCGCTGGCCTTGTTCATCGTCGACTACTACGCGCGCAGCAACAAGCGCGGCGGTGCCTGGGCCAATGCCTATGTCGCGCAGTCCGGGCTGTTCGGTACCAAGCCGGTCATCGCCAATCAACTGAACATCCCGAAGCCGCCGGACGGCGAGCCGACCCTGATGACCTACGACGAGGTCAACACCGCCTTCCACGAGTTCGGCCACGCCCTGCATGGCATGTTCTCGAACGTGAAGTACCCGTTTTTCGCCGGCACCTCGGTGCCGCGCGACTTTGTCGAATATCCTTCCCAGGTCAACGAGATGTGGATGACCTGGCCGGAAATCCTCGGCAACTATGCCAAGCACTACAAGACCGGTGAGCCGTTGCCGCAGGCCCTGCTCGACAAGGTCAAGGCATCCGAGAAATTCAACCAGGGCTTTGCCACCACCGAATACCTGGGCGCTGCCCTGCTCGACCAGGCCTGGCACCAGATCACCGCCAAGCAGGCTCCCGATGCCGATGGCGTCCTCGCCTTCGAGGCGGCCGCGCTGAAGAAAGCCGGCGTCGATTTCGCACCGGTGCCGCCGCGCTACCGGACGACGTATTTCTCGCACATCATGGGCGGCTATTCGGCCGGCTATTACGCCTACATCTGGAGCGAGGTGCTGGATGCCGACAGCGTCGAATGGTTCAAGGCGCATGGCGGCCTGACCCGCGAAAACGGCGACCACTTCCGCAAGACCCTGCTCTCGCGCGGTGGCTCGGAAGATGCCATGGTCCTGTTCAAGAACTTCAGCGGCGGCGAACCCTACGTGCAGCCCTTGCTGGAGCGCCGTGGCCTGACCGCGACGAAGAAATAACGGCTTGGGGTCGCCGTCCCGCACGGCGGCGACTCCTGACCGCCTCCGCGAACGGCGCTAGGCAGGCAGGCGACTCCGCAATTCCCAGGCAAGCGACTAAGCTCGGCATATGGGCAAGCAACTGAAACTGGCAAATCTGATTGGCGGGCAGCCGGCCAATCCCGAAGACGATCGCTGGCTCGACGTGCTCGAGCCGGCAACCGGCCAGGTCTTTGCCCAGTGCCCGGCATCAACCCGCGTCGATGTCGAACGCGCCGTCGCCGCGGCACGGCAGGCTGCTCCAGCGTGGGCAGCCACTTCGCTTGAGGAGCGCGCGCGCCTGCTGCAGCGCCTTGCCGACCTGGTCGAGGCTGAACTCGAATCCCTGGCCGAACTCGAATCGCGCGACAACGGCAAGCCGGTTTCCCTGGCCCGCCAGGTGGATATCCCGCGCGCGGTCGCCAACCTGCGCTTCTTCGCCGCCGCCATCACGCAATGGCCAGGCGAAGCGCACACCGGCAATGCACAGACCATCAACATCACTTTGCGCCAGGCGCTTGGCGTGGTCGGCTGCATCTCGCCCTGGAACCTGCCGCTTTATCTGTTCACCTGGAAGATCGCCCCGGCACTGGCTGCCGGCAACACGGTGGTCGCAAAGCCTTCGGAAATCACGCCCTGCAGCGCCGCCCGGCTCGGTGAATTGAGCATCATCGCCGGCTTCCCGGCCGGCGTGCTCAATATCGTCCATGGCGAAGGGCCTGCGGTCGGCCAGGCCATCGTCGAGCAGCGTGACGTCAAGGCCGTGTCCTTCACCGGCAGCACGCGAACCGGTGCCGCCATCGCGACCGCGGCGGCACCCATGTTCAAGAAGCTTTCGCTGGAAATGGGTGGCAAGAATCCGGCCATTGTCTTTGCCGATTTCGATTTCAGCGACGCCAACCTGGCCACCATCGTGCGCTCGGGTTTCGCCAACCAGGGCGAGATCTGCCTGTGTGGCTCGCGCCTGCTGGTGCAACGCTCGATTCTTGAGCCGTTCCGCGAGCGCTACCTCGCTGCAGTGAAGGCGCTGCAGGTGGGCGATCCGCGCGAATCGTCAAGCCAGCTTGGCGCAATGGTTTCGCGGGCGCATTTCGACAAGGTCATGGCAGCGATTGCCACGGCCCGCGACGAGGGCGGGCAGATTGCCTGCGGCGGCCATGCGCTGGATATTGGCGGTCGCTGCGCCAACGGCTGGTTCATCGCCCCCACCGTGATCGAAGGCCTGCCCTCGCGCAGCCGCACCAATCAGGAAGAGATCTTCGGCCCGGTGGTCAGCCTGATTCCGTTCGACGACGAAGACGATGCCATTCGCATCGCCAACGACACCGATTACGGCCTCGCCGCCTCGCTGTGGACCCGCGACCTCGATCGCGCCCACCGCGTCGCGACGCAGCTCGAGTTCGGCATCGTCTGGGTCAACTGCTGGATGTCGCGCGACTTGCGCACGCCATTTGGCGGGGTGAAGAATTCCGGCATCGGTCGCGAAGGTGGCGTCGAGGCCCTGCGCTTCTTCAGCGAGCCGAAAAACATCTGCATCGAGTTCACATCCGGCACCAGCGACAATGCCGGAAAATCCCAGGAAATCGGAGGCGTCCGATGAATCGATCCAACACACTCGCCAGGCGCAGGCAATTGGCCGCGCTCCTCGCCGGCGCACTGGCCATTCCGGCCATCTGCCAGGCCATCGAACCGCCCGCGACCGGCAGTGCCAACGTGCATCAGCAAAAGGCGGCCGTTGCCCAGTCGGAGCAGATAATGGCCAAGGCGCAAGGGCGCAACGGCCTGCTTTCGCAATACCTGTTCATGCGCGATGCGTATGCCAACAGCACGGATGTCGCCTTTCGCCTGATCTTCAACCAGTACCTGAGCTGGTATCAGACCTGGGTTGGCGACTACGCCGGTGCACGCAGCAGTTTTTCGATCACCCAGCATGCCGCCAGGGATGATGCCGCATCGCCATTGCAGGGTACGCAATGGCATGCGCAGCCTGCGGTGGAGGCGATTGCCAGGCTGGCCCGCGACCGCAAGGCCGTCTTCTTCAACGAAAACCACAGCAATGCGTTGACGCGCACGCTGACCGTGCAGATGCTGGCGCCGCTGCGCGAACAGGGCTTCGACACCTTTGCCGCCGAAACCCTCTACCAATCCGACATGCCCGCCCTGGCGAAACGCGGTTACGCGATTTCGGCCACGGGTTTCTATACCGAGGAACCGGTCTATGCGGACATGGTGCGCGAGGCGCTGCGGCTGGGCTATCGCGTCGTCGCCTATGAGGCGCTGTCCAATGCCATTGGCGACGCCCGCGAGGCCGAGCAGGCGCGCAACCTGGTGCGTGATGTCTACGCCGAGCATCCGCAAGCACGCCTGGTCGTCAACGCAGGCTATGCACACATCCAGGAAAAAGGGAAATATCTCGGCGGCTCGGCCATGGCCCAGCATTTCGCGCGACTCAGCGGCTTCGACCCGCTTACGGTCGAGCAGACCATGATGATCCCGCACGAATTGCCCAGCAGCGACCACCCCTGGTACAGCGAGGTGATCGGCAAGCTCGCGCCGAAGCAGCCCATCGTCTTCGTCAATGACAAGGGCGAATCCTGGTCGTTGAAGGACGCCTATGACCTCAGCGTGTTCTTTCCGATGGAAGTCCTGCAACGCGGTCGCCCGACCTGGCTGGCCATGGGCGACCTGCGCATGCCCTTCCAGGTCAGTGGCCGCATCTGCGACCTGGATTACCCGTGCCTGGTCGAAGCCCGCCATGCCGGCGATCCCGACCAGGCGATACCGGCAGATCGCTACGTGATCGAGTTCAAGGGGCGTATTGCCGGCTACGGCGACATCCTGCGCAACAGCACCGACCCGTATCCGATTGCCGAACTCTGGTTGCGCCCGGGCAAATACGAAATCCTCGCCCGTGACCGCTCCAATGTCATCAAACATCGGCAGTCGATTGTTATCGGCAAGAACAAGACGGGCCCATGAACGACATCGTCCACGCCAAAGGTGCGCCCAAGGCGGTCGGTGCGTATCCGCATGCGCGCCGGGTCGGCAATCTCCTCTTCCTGTCCGGGGTCGGTCCGCGCAATCCGCATGACAATTCGATTCCGGGCAATGTGCACGATGCCGGCGGCAGGCTCGTCGATTACGACATCGAGGCCCAGTGCCACCAGGTTTTCGCCAATGTCCGCGCCGTGCTCGAAGCCAGCGGCGCGCGCTGGCAGGATCTGCTCGATGTCACCGTGTTCCTGACCGACATGCAACGTGATTTCGCGACCTACAACCGCATCTACGGCGAATACTTCAGCGACGCCCAACCTTGCCGCACCACCCTTGGCATCACCGCCCTGCCCACTCCGATCGCGATCGAGCTGAAATGCATCGCGGTCATCGCGGACGGCTGAATCAGCTGCGGACGAGCAACACCCGGCCGCGTCGCGCCAAGGCGAAGCCCACCCGTGCAATCCAGGCAGTCTTGCCTGCGGCCAATGGCCAGCACCGGCGCATCACCAGCAGCGACCTCGCGAGACGCGGAACCCGGTGGTTCCGCGCTCCCACACGCTGGGTCATTCCAGCGGCGGTGCCTCGCTGTTGATCCACAGGTTCGAACTGAAGGTGCCGGCGTCGTCGAGCAAGGGATTGCTCGCATGGGTGCGGAACCGCCATGCCCATGGATCCACGCCCTGTGGCGCCATCCATCCCCAGGGGTCGAAAGCCGCGACACTGGCATCGCGATCCCACTGGCCGCCATCGAAGCGCAACTCGAATTCGCTGCGGAACGACAGGTTGCGGTGGCGGAATACCGATAGATGCAGGTGCTCGCCGGATGAAGCGCCAGTGGTGCCGACGCGTCCGAGAATGGTGCCTGCACTGACCGCATCGCCCCGCCGCACTGCCGTATCCTGCATGTGCGCGGAGTAGGTGGTGAAGACTTCCGCGTAGCGCCCGCTGCCGACCTGGTGGCGCACGAACACTTCGCGCTGGTAAGGATCCATGCCCGCCGGTGCAAAACCCGGAACGTGACGTGGAACGGCCATGACAACGCGTCCGGCTGCGACCGAAACCACGTTGCGCGCGCTGGTCACATCGATGTCCACCGCCGGTTCGTTGACTCCCGAATTGTCGTAGTCGCAGGTCGAGGGCACTGCATTCGGATTGCCGATACTGCGTGAACGACCGCGATTGTCGATGGCACAGGCATCGTACGGGCCTGCTGTCTGACCGAAGTCGGTGACGTCAATGGGGATGTTGTACGGATCGTGATTGAACGATTGCGTGTTGCCGATCCCGGAATTCGAGCCGGTGTAAGGTCGCGAGAACATTGGCAGCTCGCCAGGCGTTGCCGTGAACACGCAATTTGAGCGAGCAGCCGCGTCGGCAAAGGCCAGGTCGAACGGCTGCGTTCCGTTGCCGCCGCGCAAGGTGATGAAATTCCCGCTGCAGACGCCGATCACCCAGTTCAATCCCGACAAGGAATACATGCCGGAGCGCTCGATGATTGCCGTCGGGTTGCTGTCGAGGAACACCTGGCAGGGATCGCTGCCCATTCCTTGCGGCAATAGTCCGAAGCCGCCGCCGCTGGCATTGCGCACGCTGCAGTAGTTGCCATAACCGAACGGCATCGCCACCGTCGGCGTTGCCAATGCCGATGGCGGCAGGCCATCGAAATCGAAATCGGCGTTGAACAACTGCTCGCCGGTGATTGCGGCGACCACCGGCGCGATCGGTCCGGGCTCGTTGAGGTTGCCATCGCCGTCATGATCGAAGACGTTCGTCGGGTAGCGCTGGCGATCGGCCAGGAAGAGCGGATTGCCGAGATACCAGGTGGCATCGACGATGTTCTCGGCAACGCGGCGGCGATTGGAATTGCTGACACCCTTTTGCGTCACTTCGACCAGGGTGTGGAACTCGATTCCATCAGTCGAGTAGGCATTGGCACCGGATTCGACCACGCTGCCGTCGGCTTCCACGCGCAGGGTCACTGCATCGCTTGTGCCATACGTCAGTGCGTCGGTATCGCTGTTGTCGTGGGTTCCCAGCACATAGAAGCTGCCATCGTCACGCATCAGCAGACGCCGCACCTGTGTTCCCCCCAGCTCCCGCACTGCGCCGCTGCCGTAGCTGGAGAAGCGGAATCCCTTGCGACCATCCCCATTGAACGCGGTATCGAGGCTTCCATTGCTGCCGCGCACGGCAAGGACGCATCCCGTTGGCGAAAGACTCGCGGAAAACACCAGGCCACATCCGACCAGCAGGCGATTGCGGCCGGCATCCCAGGCAATGTCGGCCACATAGGGTGTTGCGGCAAGCGCGCTGCCATCGCCGATAAGCAAACGGCCCTGGTTGCCAAAGCTGCTGACGAAGCCGCCGGCCGAACTCAACCGGGTCAGCCCGTAGGCCTGGTTCCCGGACGAATCGGTGACGACGCCGCCGGCAACGATGTCGCCATTCGGCAGGACGACCATGCGCGAGCAACTGTCATTGCGCACGCCGGCGACGTTGAAATCAACCTCGACGTAACCGTCGCCGCTGAATGTCGTATCCAGCACTCCGCTTGACGTGACGCGCAGGATCATCATGTTGCGGCTGCTGCCACGTTCCACCCAGCCGCAGGCGAGGATGTCGTTGCCAACCGCGAGGACATGGTTCAGCCGCGACTGCAGGCCGAGGAAAGGTGCGAGGTTCTTCACGGCCAGTTTGCCGTCCGAGGAGAAGCTGGTGTCGTAGGCACCACTCGCGGTCAGGCGCACGAGAAATCCGCTCAGTCCCGTTGCCGATGCGCCCCAGCCGGAAATCACCGCACGATTGCCTGCATCAACATCGATGGCCGTACACAGATCGACGTTGTTGCCCCCCATGTCGGCGGCCACTCGCCGAGTGCCTTCGAGTTCGTCCGTGCCGGTGTAGGTCATGTCAAGCAAGCGCGCATTGTCCAGGTGCCGCGTCACCCCACAGTCGACATTGGCGTTTCCGGTTTCACGCCATTCGTTCAGGACGAGCACCCTTTGCTGGCGGTCGACCGCGATGCCGTACGCGCTCTGACTGCTCAGGTGCTCCCGCGTGATATTCAGGAACACGCCGCTGGACCGGTCCGGGCCAAAGGAATCCCAGGTAGCGCCCGTTCCTGGCTGCGCGTGAAGCGGATCCGCTACCGCCAAGGCCAGCAGCGCGGCCAGATATCGAATTTTCATGGGTGCCTTCCTGTCATTGAAGTGAATTCGCGGTACCGAATCCTCTCCACGCAAATGGGCAATCGCGTGGGCCACCCAGGCTGGATTTGTCAATCAAGGGGATCGCGCGCGTGCTGAATGGGCCGTAGAGCCCACGGATTTGCCGAGGACGAAACCGCGACGGGAAACGCCCAAAAGAAAAAGGGCCAATGAGTTGAAACTCATTGACCCCTTGTCTTTTTATGGCGCGCCCGGAGAGATTCGAACTCCCGACCACCAAGTTCGTAGCCTGGTACTCTATCCAGCTGAGCTACGGGCGCATGGAACATCGTTTCGCGGAAAACCCTGCGTTGCGCAGTTGGCCCGATTCAACGAGGGGGCGGATTATTCGTTGCGGCGGCGGTTTCGTCAACACCTGAGGGCAACTATTTTCAGGTTGCCGCGCAAATCAGCACCGATCCGTGCCGAAAACCTGCCAACGCCGACTGCGAAGGCATCCGCTGATTTGCCGATCAGCCGTTCTTTTTCAGCGGACGCACATACAGCACGAGGCTGTGATCCTGGATCCGGTAGCCGTGCGCGGCGGCGATTTCCTTTTGCAGGCGCTCGATTTCAGGGCTGGTGAATTCGATCACCTTGCCGCTATCGACATCGATCATGTGATCGTGATGCACGCCCCGGTCCAGCTCGTAGACGGCCTGGCCGCCTTCGAAATTGTGCTTGAGCACGAGTCCGGCCGCCTCGAACTGGGTGAGCACGCGATAGACCGTGGCAAGGCCGATGTCATCCTCGCTGTCCAGCAGTTGCCGGTAGATGTCTTCGGCGGTGACGTGGTGGCCATCGAGGCCTTCGAGGATGGCGAGGATGCGTATGCGCGGATGCGTGACCTTGAGGCCCGCCTTGCGCAGGTCGGTCGATTCCATGGACTGCCCTCCGGGCGACGATTCGCCGCTTCATAACGATCACAAAATGGGCGCTAGTGTATCATCCGCCCCTTCGACCACATCGAGTCTGGACGCATGCTGCATCGCCTTGTCGCCTTGATTGCCCTGATTGCGCTGATCCCGCTGAGCGGTTGCGGCGTGCTCTACAAACTCGATGTCCAGCAAGGCAACCTGTTCGACAAGGATCAGGTCGATACGCTCAAGCCCGGCATGACCAAGCGCCAGGTTCTGCTGGTCATGGGCTCACCCTCGATCATCAGCCCGTTCGACCAGGATCGCTGGGATTACGTTTCCACCATCAAGCGCGGGCGCGGCAAGATGGAAAGCAAGGACCTGACCTTGTTCTTCGAGAACGAATCGCTGGCGCGCATCGAGGGCGACTACTTCCCCGAGGATCCGGAAGTGCTGATCCGCGATGCGCGCAAGTACAAGCGCCAGTACCCGGACGAGAAGCGCGAAGACGACAAGAAGAAGCCCCAGGGTCAGGGCTGACCCGGTTTCAGCTTCGCACGCTTGCGGCGTGCCTCTTTCGGATCGATTTTAAGCGGCCTGATCAACTCCACGCGATCACCCTCCTGCACGGGCGTATCGCCGGCGACGATCTTCGACCAGATGCCGACCAGCAAGGCTGATGGATCGATCGCGCATTCGCCGGCAACATTCGATGCCACGATCGCGTCGGCCACCGTCGAACCCCGTGGCAAATCGAGGGCACGCAGGAATTGGCGGGAAGGTTCCGCGTAAGCCACTTCGACATGCACGTGCTCAGATTCCGGCACGACGCGCCTCGCGACAGAAATCATCGACCATGCGGTCGGCAAGGTTCTGGAAGCCAAGGCGCAGCGCCGGCGCGGTGAATCGTCCTGCGTAGTCGAAATCGAGGGCAAAGGCGATCTTGCAGCCGAATTCGCCCAGGGCCAGGAAGGTCCATTCGCCTTCCAGCGTGCGGAACGGTCCGTCAAGCAGGTGCATGTGCAACCGTTGCGGACGCACCAGGGTATTGCGCGTCGTGAAACTCTGCGTGATTCCAGCCAGGCGCACATCGAGGCGCGCCGAGAGCGCGGCCTCATCGCGATCGTAAACCGCCGAGCTGGCGCACCATGGAAAGCGCCTCGGGTATGCTTCAACCTCGTTGACCAGATCGAACATCACCTCGGGGGTCTGGCGCACGATGGCACTGCGACGGATCTGGATCAAGACGATACCTTCATCGGAAAAAACACGCGGGCGTGCTTGAAACACGCTTCCAACCGCTCCATACAGCACGCCGAACCACGATCGATCGCGCCACCCGGGAACACCTCAAACAGCATGACCAAACAAAACGCCAAGGACAAGAAGAGCGGCGGCACGATCGCACTGAACAAACGCGCGCGCCACGAATACCACATTGACGAACGCTACGAAGCCGGCGTCGCCCTGCAGGGCTGGGAAGTGAAAAGCCTGCGTGCCGGACGCACCAACCTGACCGATGCCTATGCCATCGTCCGCAACGGCGAGATCTACCTGTTCGGCGCATCCATCGTGCCGCTGATCTCGGCCTCCAGCCATGTCGTTGCCGATGACCGGCGCACGCGCAAGCTGCTCCTGCACCGCCAGGAAATCGACAAGCTGGTCGGCGCGGTCGAGCGCAAGGGCTACACCATGGTGCCACTGGCCATGTACTGGAAAGGCAACAAGGTCAAGATCGAAATCGGCCTCGCCCGCGGCAAGCAGGACCACGACAAGCGCAATGCCCTCAAGGACAAGGACTGGCAACGCGACAAGCAACGTGCCATGCGTGCGCACAACAAGAGTGCTTGAAAGGCCGGGATTCGAGATTCGGGATTCGGGATTCGGGATTCGGGATTCGGGATTCGGGATTCGGGATTCGGGATTTGGATGACCAGCCGTTCACCTGTTGAAAGCCGGGATTCGCAATCGCAATTCCTTCTCCCCTTGCGGGAGAAGGTGCCGAAGGCGGATGAGGGGGGCCTTTGCCCTTGGCTTTTGCCCTCGTGCACGTAACACCGCACTTGAATCCACCGGCAGCGCATCCATCTGGGTGGACATGCGACCCACGTGGTAGCATCCCGTTCCCCGGGGGTGTCATGGCTTCGACGGGGGTAGTGAGATAGTCTGGTGCATGCCGAGGGGGCGACTTTCCTCGTTAATCCAGTAGCAAACTTTTAGTTGCCAACGACGACAACTACGCTCTCGCCGCTTAAGGCGTAAGCCGGGAACCCACTTGTGCTCATGCTCGTGGATGTACCGTCATTATCATGGGATAGCCCGAATCCGCGGTCTGACGGAGCACGGCGAAATCTTCCAGACTGGTCAACCGGTGCGTTTCGCACATCGTACTGCCGGAAGACGAGACCGAACGGTGAGCTAAGCATGTAGGACTGGGCGTCAATCGCCTTCGGACGCGGGTTCGACTCCCGCCACCTCCACCACACAAGAAAAGGGCCGCCGCAAGGTGGCCTTTTTTCTTGGGCGATCTGGAAATGGCGCGGGAGGCGAACCCGCAGGGTTCGACTGCGAAGGCAGGATGCCGGAGCGAACATTCGCGCAGCGAATGGCCCGAAGGGCGAAGGCCAGGATCGGCCTGAGTACTCCCGCCACCTCCACCACACAAGAAAAAGGGCCGCCGCAAGGTGGTCTTTTTTCTTGGGCGATCTGGAAATGGCGCGGGAGGCGAAACCCGCAGGGTTCGACTGCGAAGGCAGGATGCCGGAGCGAACATTCGCGCAGCGAATGGCCCGAAGGGCGAAGGCCGGGATCGGCCTGAGTACTCCCGCCACCTCCACCAACCACGAAACCCCAACCGTTCCCGGTTGGGGTTTTTTGTTTGCGCAATCCTTCGCAGGTAAACCAGAAGGCCAACAGCGCACAGGCCTGGGTCAGACCTTGCCCACGGATGCGCTGCTCTCCGTCATTGTTGTATGCCAACTCCACGCCCAGGCCCGCTGCTTCCGCTGCATGCCTGCGAGGATGGCTGGCTGGATGGTCATGGCGGGTTCCGGGCTGATTGATGACGCCGCCACTCGCGCGCTGAACGATCAAGACGCCACGCGCTGCCCAACAGGGCAATCATTCTTCTATCGGGGCAATTGTGCGTCATATTACCCCAATCAAGAGTACGATTCCCCCATTTACGCTCCCTAGCCTCTTCATGCATTCACTCTTGCCCGACTACCTCGCCAAGCTGCGCTTTGATGCCCAGCAACTGGCGACGCTGCGCGCTCTGGGCGAGTACAGGGGCAAGCAGCAGCTGTACGTCGCGCAGTCGCCCGAGGTGTTGAGCGACTTGCGACAGGTGGCCGTGGTGGAGTCCACCGAGTCGTCCAACCGCCTGGAGGGCGTGGTGGTCGCGGCGCACCGGCTGAAGTCGCTGGTCCTCAAAAACGCCACACCGCAAAGCCGCTCCGAGCAAGAGGTGGCGGGCTACCGTGATGCGCTGGGCCTGATCCACGAAAGCGGCGGGCAGATGCCGTTTTCAGAGGGGACCGTCTTGCAGCTCCACGACATTCTGTATCGCTACATGCCACAGCCGGGAGGGCACTGGAAGGCGACCAACAACGACATCGTCGAGCGCCACCCCGATGGCAGCTCGCGCATTCGCTTCCATCCCGTGGCAGCGCATCTCACGCCCATGGCGATGACCGACCTGATTGCGCGCTACCGCACGGCACTGGATCAACATCTGGCGGACCCGCTGGTGCTGGTACCGCTGGTCATCCTCGATTTTCTCTGCATCCATCCCTTCCCGGATGGCAACGGCCGCATGGCGCGGCTGCTGACCCTGCAATTGCTCTATCACTTTGATTACGCGGTGGGCCGCTTCATCAGCCTGGAGCGCATCTCCGAGGAATCGAAAGAGAGCTACTACGAAACACTGGAAGCCAGCTCGCAGGGCTGGCATGACGGCGCCCACGATATTGCCCCATGGCTGGACTACTTCTGGGGCGCACTTCTGCGGGCCTACAAGGAATTCGAGGAGCGTGTCGGCAGCATCGAACGTGGGCGCGGCACCAAGGGCGACCGTGTGCGCGCCGAAATCCTCAAACGCAACCTGCCGTTCTCGATTTCGGAAATCGAAGAAGCCTGCCCCGGCATCAGCCGCGACATGGTGCGCGTCGTCTTGCGTGCCATGAAAGCCGAAGGGCTGATCACGCCAACGGGCAAAGGCCGTGCTGCCAAATGGGTACAAACAGGGGCGATGTCATGAACAGGCTATCGGACACCTTGTGCCATATCGACAATAGCTGGGCGACAGGAAATGGGCGATACGCCGGAATCGGCCCCAGCAATCAAAGCGCTCTATCGACCGCCGACTGTGCGCCGTGGGTGTGGGCTAAGAATTTTCCCCGCGCAACAACCCGCAATGCATCCGCATCAAGCATCGCCTCGGCCAGGAGATTCTTGAGCTTGGCGTTCTCGGACTCCAGTTCTCGCAACCGTTTGGCATCAGACACGTTCATCCCGCCAAAGCGGCGGCACCACAGTTAGAACGATGCATCGCTGAAACCATGTTTGCGGCACAGCTCCCTGATCGGTGCGCCGGCTTCCACTTGCTTCAGAAATCCAATGATCTGCTCGTCGGTGTATCGCTTCTTCATGTCCGTTTGAACCGCCCCGGGTTTCGTGGAGGCTGTTTGGTTTAAGTCACGCCGCCATTGCGACGGGACTGGCGAGATGCCGGTAGTAGTTTGCCTCGGCTTCTGCCGGCGGGATATAGCCGATGGGTTCGAGT